>Ga0224511_10002942_pt1 | contig 11914 bp, 5 predicted proteins | sample SF_May12_sed_USG_2_FD_169988 | JGI IMG/M metagenome (GOLD analysis project Ga0224511, IMG submission 169988) | Sediment microbial communities from San Francisco Bay, California, United States - SF_May12_sed_USGS_8_1 | ecosystem: Environmental > Aquatic > Marine > Sediment | place: USA... | reverse complement strand
TAGACGTAGTGAGGCGAACCTAATAATTATTGGATAATATGTCAGACGTTTTACTATAATCCAGTTCACATATGGAGACGTAATTCATTTTATCCATAAAATATTTTGTTTGACACGTAACTGTATATTTTTTCAATATGAAAACACTTTAGAAAGTAATACCCCCAATAATTAATCTACGAACGAAGCATAATTTCGTAAAACACTTGCAATACAATAGTGTGGCCTTTATTTTTCGCGCGAATCAGGTACATCCAATCGAAAACGGGATTTTCTCTTGTTTCCCCACACGTCATTTTCAGTGGTTATGAAACCATCCAATAGAACGGTGGATTGCTGAAATCCCAGACAGACGTCATTATACAGAAATGTAGGTCAAAACCCAGCTTAGACAGGTTACGCCGAAAAACACTACAGTACAATGACTACACATGAAACTAGCAAAATAAGGCGGGTGGATTAAAATGGGTATGGTAAATGGTTATGTAGTCCGAGACAAATGGTTTGTAAATTGTACATTGTTAAACTTAATGAACATATTTTGCGTTCTATAAATGTTATATATTCATTATTCTAGTGTTTTGTCCATATAAGTGCCAAAATAATGAAAACATATATGACTACTAAACGTTTGCTGAAATACTTAATATTACTTTAATTGAAATAAAAGACAAGATTCCAACTTGCATCTCTCGATCCATTACACCATTTTCGAATCCACGTGACACAAATTAAATGGCAAAACAATACGTTATAATATAATGTATATAGTGTGTTCACGTGCTTTGTATTGTTATGTGCGTTTATTTTTATACGGGCCTTTTTGTCATGATGCCCTCAAACTTGACATATCTACATAGTTTACAACATATTTCTTTGAACATCTTTTAACTGTTATTGCAAACTATTTAGAGCGTGTTGTAAGAATGTAAATAACCCTTATTGTACTTACTTTATGCAATATACTAAGCAACAAAACCACACAGCGAGTTATCATCCATGCTAAAAGTAAAGTTATCCCCTTTGGAAAATACATACAACAAGATGTTGTTTTAGACATACAATTGCCTAAACGAATAACCTATATTGTTGCGGTGTATCTTCCTTCTACCGATGATGATGTAGTTGGTAATGCTTGACAATGCAACTCATTTATACATGTACACTGAACGGACCATGTTCAGGTGTACAAGCATCAGTTAAAACCCGTTTCCAAATACATTGTACATGTATTCCCATCAACAAGGCAAACATTTCTGTTGCAGATCTATTAAAACGAGAACATCCTATTTCATATATCTCTGACACGTTCCTTTTGCCTAATATGTATTCTAAGAAATGCATTGGTTCTGTGCGTAAAATTGCATAAAGCGGCGCTTCATTTACGGAGAATCGAGAATGACGTGGTTGTATACCAGAAGACTATTCTGCAACAACTGAACTGTCAGTTCTCTCAGCTTAACGGGACACAAATATACGAGACACTGCAATGTTTTGCATTGCTAGAGTAGTTTACAGTTACTACATATCGGCTGACTTTTCGATATTAAGTACATAGGCAAGATAGGGGACAATGCCATTGACATGCGATTGTGGTCGCCACATCCAACATAAATCATGTTTAAAATGGCAAATAATTCGGCATCCATCAATATTCTTGATCGAAAACCAGACGAAGTCGGGCATAAAATGACATTATTTGATTTATGTGTTTGGGTATTTGACAGTCGATTTATTATAAATGACAAAACCAGTGCAATGCGATTCCGTTTCAAACTCACTATGTGATAACGAATTTGGACTTTGATATTTGATATTTTGTTTTATGTTTGTAACATGCTGATGACAAATGAAAATAACATACTAAATATATACTGATTTTAAGCATAAAATTGTGAAATTATAAATAATTAAGCGAACATACTTGATACAATATCGATATTCAACGGCAAATATCATCAACGCTAAGGTACAAAAACAATATAATTAACATTTTCTATAGGATATATTTGAAACCACGTATTTAACACACTAGTATCATCAATATAAATATATTCTTTAAAGTGCATACATTTCAATACAAACCTATTTCTTATTTGGAATGACGAGGGTGTGTAAAACGTGTTTTTCTACTACATCGATGATCATGTTTTGTATTGGCATTTATTTGAGAGTTTTTGTACAGTTCTAGTATCCTATGGTTGTTATTTCTGATGACAGCTTTATGAAGATATCTCAAACAACGAATACATTGACGTTTGTTTGGTATCCCATTAAACGCAATCTGAAAAGACAGTACAACGGCTAAAGGGACAAGACCTGTTAATTTGGTTTGCTGTTCTGTATTATAAATGTTTAAAGATATTATGTTACCACTCATCAATTTAGTCGTCTGTGGGCACGAACAACATTCATTCATATTGGAAAAAGTGGGTAATGCACCGACTTGAGGGTTTAATGAATGAAATGAGTACCGATCCAGACTTATAGACATATACTTGTCATTGTGAAACTCTTTCGTGTAATCCAATTTCTCGGCGAACACTTCACAGTACGTCACAGTAATGGATATGTATTACACAATAAAACCTGATAAAATGTTTTGGAGATTATGCCACTGACTTTTATAGCAAATCATTGATTCGATTTTTAAGTTGTTGTGTTAATACGTTTGCCCATTGAACCATTAATCTGAGAACGACTGTTCTAAGGAAACGTGGTTAACATGGCTTTATTGAATTATTTAATAAATGGAATACAAATGCACTCATGTCCTTAGTATTTTATTTTTCATACACACAAGTTCGCATGAGGTGAGTTACAACCATACATATTAACACATTTTGTTAAAATCATCTTATTTGGAAAGTTACCTAAGACCAAGACCAAGTATGTCGTGTCAATGATCGTAAAAGAATCTCACTGATTATTAACGAGTTTTTTTCACCCATGTAAATTGAATAAGGCGCCAGTTGGGTATGCCATCTATCTAGGTATATGTGTCAATGTTATATAAATATCCTGACACTACTTAATATGTCAGAACGAAAAAATCTGCGATACGATAAATGGTTTTGTCCTGTTTGAAGAATGACTGTTTGTCTCAGCATCTCACTAAATCGGATTGAACAAGAGTGGGAGTTTGTTGTGTTAATGGAAAGAAATAGGTTAACAAATAAAGGTTATTTTCATCACATTAAAATATATATATACAATGCCCCAAACAAGCCAACCGGAATTAGGGCGATAAAAATAATGAAATAATTATCCGGCATATCCACAAACTGTTACTGAACATTGTGGCTATACGCCATGTGCATGTGTCCACCATAATCCTATAATACCTCAGTGTGTTCAAATCAGACAATAATATCAACGACTTGCTATATTGCGCCATTAATATTCACAACGAAGACTGACTGACCGTTGAGACAATTATATTACGTTGTATCGTAAAACTCGAAGGGGTTAAATGTGGCGCCCTTTACAATTAAGAGATGATTTGGCCGTTTTATTTCGGCCGGTAGACTGATGTAACAGTTAAAAAAGCTGTAATGACAGGAGGGGTGAACTATAATAATTTGTTTAAAAGTACCATTAACAAGTAACAGAAAACATAAATAAATACGATTGTTGTATTAACGATAGTTTCAAAACTATATAAGACATAATTATATTTCGCGCAGAAGCCCAAACGTTAACGGTGACAAAACTATCAATATTAAACAATCTAAGAAAATAGTTATTTCGAATTTTAATATTAAACTCAATGAATAGTATGATATTTGCGATGATACAATCGAAAGTTCAGTAACATCTCCCATACATTGTCATGCACACACATTGAGCTGGTGTAAACAGTTAACTTGTTAAATTGACGTATTAAAACGCTCATCAATGTTAATTTATTGTTAAAAGTATAACGGCATAACATACGACTTGTTTAGTGTATATAGTTAGGTCCTAGTATAAATGTTGGTTGGTTTCAACAATACTCAACGCAATAAGTTGACAAGTGTTGCATACCTAGATCTCTAGCCAAATTCTACATTTAATATTTTATGATTAATGGGGACTACTTTTTACTAGCTGGCACATGAGACACCCTCGGTTTTAGATCTAATCACAACAACATATACTATATGTGTTTATAATTTCTCCTCGACGGCTGGTAAAGCAAATAGCACATTATCCGTGTGTATATATATTTCAATTGTGTATCTAACTACATGATAGCAATTTCAAATGCATGGTCATCAACTGCGTCAATTTTCATTCATTTATTTCCAATGAGAGAATTTAATCTTGATTGCCGTTTCAGATTGGGGCATTTAATGTCACCGTTTTATCGTTCCTCTTGATTTATGCATTGTGATGTTCGATTGTGATGCGAAATGTCGTCGCGTTGTATCAATGTTTTATTTACATGTGTCTCTACAGTCGGTCGTTTACAATGATTATAATTATATATAATATATAAAATACTATTTTATTTCTTTGCCTTTATACATACTGTTATGGTGTGGTGTAGCGTTAAGTTTTCATCGGTTACATATTTTTAATCTGTTTTTTTCGTAAGGTAAAACAAATATTTGGATTGTAGGAAAGTTTGATTTTTTTCCAAACAAAACGGTGTCGACATTACATTATTTAGAAGCCGATTGTTTCCTATTTAAAAGCTAAAGAATGCACATTAAAAGCTGAATTAAGTATGTTTAACAACTACAATTGTACACTTTTACAATAAAGACAAACAATAATATACACCTGAGTGTTAACAAAAGATTATTGAATTCATTTAAAGTGTTAAAACGGAATCGACAACTTTTTACACTAGCATCATTTTTCTGCTATTTAAGTACAGTGCAACTGTACGCATAACCCAGATAATAAACTTAAGAGATGATAAATGAATATTGCAAACAAGGAAGATAGGGTCAGGTTTAAGAACACCACAACCAAATGCCTCGAAAGAACACAGCACGACAAACGCAACAAAACATAACGTAACATACATTTAGAATAAACTGTAAATTTACAATATGATATTAATACATTATGTATATTATTATAAATATGATATAGCAAGAACATGTTTAATTGTTTAGGAACGGTAACTCCATCAGATGAGGTGTTAACATGAACTCAGAATAGTTCTTTGGGTGTTAAGTTTCAAGAGATGTCTATGCCTTAGTGTTAATAGCAACAAGTCACATATGATAGCATATGACATGGCAATAATGCAGATATCATGACATGTCTGACTAATGCACGTTAAATTTAAGTAATATGTTATTATACCACCACATTGCACTTTCGGGTGCGTTCTTATTCTAAACAAACACGTTTCCTTAAATGGAGTCTTGGAGAGCGTTGAACTGTTTTATCGCCTCTCATAAATTTGTTTCAACATTCGATATCTCCTGTATATTCATAACATATGATGTCGCAAAAATGGGAAACAACAAAGGAGTGTTTCGTGCAACTTCATTTTATTTGTTATACAGTAGTTATATTCATTCAAATCGATTCTGCGTTTTCTAATGAGCTGTATAACGGATGATTCTACGATAATGGTCATAAACCACAATTTGTCACTAATAGTTTTGGTTACTAATATGTGTTGGTGCACTTTCAGATTAATATCGGATCGTACCCGTACATGTATTTTGTTTACAAGTATGTTTACACCTTTAGTTGTTAAATCCATCACTTGTTACACAGGCTCATATTCTATTTGTGTGTTTTGATTGTACAGAGCGGAACAATAATAAATTAAATACCGGTTTAAAAAAACTAAGCGTTGTATTATTGTGTAAAATTGCAGTATCAGATCGTCTCTGGCAGACTTAGTGTCAAATACGTTTTACTTATATTTTATGCGACAATTCCAGAAGGCGAATATGATATTATTTTGCTCTTTCGAGACACATATAAAATAAATCGAAGGGATGTTCAAATAATAAATGTTGTAAACAATATAGACATTTCACGTTTAAGGGCACCATGACAGCTTTGTCCTCAAAGGCCGTTTAAATAATCAAAAAACCGCTTGTTTTTTGCAATACCAGAAAGCCATAGTTCATTTTATATTATTTGTGTTATATCTAGTTGATTAAACGTCTTCGCAGTGTTAAATATTTTAAAAAAAAATACATCAAAAACAACAACAATTGAACATTGATGAGTCAAGTTTAAGGACAAAATGAGAACATGAGAAACGATTAGAAACCCATTTGCATTGTTTTATGGTAAAATATGTGTAATACTCTTGGTAGTCTATACGCAATTATATTTTTTAATAAATATGGTTAAGTTTGTCTGACTTTACATTTAGTTATGTACCCATTTCAACCATTTAACAAACAATAAATCAATAATAACCTAATATGTATAAATACAATAAACAGGGAAACTATTCCTTACCTAATAACCTCCCTTTGATATGAAAAAAAATATATACAAAATGCCATCTGATTAAATGATATTTAGTTTATAATTGTGTTCATAACTGCAAATCCGTGAATCCATGAAAAAAATATTACCTTAATTCAAACATGCGTTTGCGTTTGTACGACTAGTAACAATGCATTCTCATCTCAATCATTTAACACACATCAACTTTAACTTTGCAGCTATCAAAAATAATGCAATTTAAAAGAAGCACATGGGTTGTTCACTTCTTAATACAGTTTTCTTTTTTTGAATGAGATCTAGCTATAACAAGAAAACAATGCAGCGAATCAAGAAAATCAAATAAGCGCAAGGGAACAATATTAACCACATTCAAGGTCCCTTGAGACCAATAATTTAAGAGCTTTTCGTGTTTTGGTGTGAATTTTAACTTCACAACCATTGCAATATATGGAGAGGCAATAATAATAATGGAAAGGGAAAAACACCTGAACCTTTGTTAATACGATATCAGTTTCTCTGCACAGTATTTTATTTCGTTATTCGTAGCTTTGCAAATCTCTATTGATGTCCAACACCACTGCAATATGCTTGTTTTAATAATCTAGAGAGCTTATTCTGAGCTTGACACATAAAACAAATGTATCTTAAAAGAAATAACATACCTTAATTTTTCAACCCTTTATCAGGTTATAGTATAAATTAGATTTAAAACGGGTGCTATTCTCCATGTACATGTACATGTATGTTATGACATTACAACATTACGCATACAGTGATAATAGAGATATGCGAGCGAAACTATATCCGTTAACATATGTTTGGTTTGTGTAGTAATATTATATTTTAAAGATACTGAACGAAATCAGATAAAGGCATTAAATATAAGTATTGTCTGATCAACGATTCAGTGTAATGTCTCTCTACTTCGTAGGTTTAAAAGTAACATTTGCAAAGAAAATCATTATTGCATACTTACTTTTTCATTTTTTTCGTACACAATTTATTTTAGTTTTTCATACATATTTTATGTAAGTTTTGCATACATGTATTTATAGTTTTGCAAAAAAGCCAATGATAATTTTCCATAAAAAGAGGATTGTATTTTCATTAAGGAACGCATAACCGTGCACGTCTGCGTGTGTGCGTGTGTGCGTGTGTGCTTTTAAAATTGTTGATGGTTTGGAAACAAAAAATAATAAAACATATTTGATTCAGACCTCACAAGCTGTGCCCATATTGCGCAATTATTTGTGTTGATGTAATAATTAAATACTATGGTCATGCGCACAAGTGTTATGCAAATACGTTGTGCAAGTTTAAGTAGGAAATGTTTAAACAAGATGTCTCGTGGACCTGTGTTTAGGCTAAATGAATAAGCTGTTAAGCACGTCTGAGTGTAATATATATAGTTTTTATAATCCTTTAGTGACGAAAAAGCACGTAAACAAAACAATCTGTATTTACTTTGCTATCCACACTCATTGTTTTTTGCATACCATAAGGAGTTATATAACATATGGTTTGTCAATAAAATGTGCTGCGATTGTTGACAGAGCAATTAGTTTGAGAACATTTTTTTGCGTTTAAAAAGTGTTCGTGCGTTAATAAAGATAGTTTTAACTGTGTTTGGTTTAAATAACAAACGTTTAATATGCATATGTGCGTAATGAATAATTGCAAGCGTTGTTAACCGAATTAACTAAAAACACACCCATTATTTAAATGTATAAATAACAACACACAATTTTAAGTACCATTGCGGGTAGTTTTTTTATTCGCTGTAAGAACGTCATTTCGTTGTAATGAGCGTATAATTAAAATTTAAAAGCTGTTTACAATTTATTACACTATAAGGCAACGTTTTTAGCCCTCGGCAAGTAGAATAAAAGCGTCATTAATATATCATACGCATAACATTCGTAAGAATGCATTTTAAGCATCCATATGCCTGAGTGCTACACAAATATACCATTTATGACGGGATATTACGCTACTTGTTTGGTATGTCCTTGATAAGGGCCTTTTGTGTTAAAGCAGCTGTCCTCCAGATGCTCAAAAAAATGAAATAATAAAATAATAAAATTAACGGTAAATACTGGTCAAGTTATGTTCAGTGGAGAAATCTATTATTACTGACCAAAAATTCAGTTGACAAAATCGTTGATAAAACATGGTTTTTCTTTGCATAATCTACTGCGTTAATAAGGCAGTAGCCGTTATGTATAGTAGGGATATTCCGATGGCAGAAAAGCGATTTGTCTGTTTTCAAAGCAAAAGGGTGAAAATATGTAGTTTTTTTTATTTCTAACAACAATTATATATTTGAAGAGATATTTTGAAATATTCTCAACTAATGAATCTGGAGGAGAGCTGCTTGAGAAGGTGGAAGCCTAACCAATCACTGTGAGTCAGTGAAATACTTGATTATGATTGTGTATGGCATGCATTGCTATTATGACCCGATGCCAAAAAAATGTATTCCTGTATTTTTAAACACGCATCGAAGTTGGTCTAAAGACCATTTTAAGGTTAACTAACTAAAGGTAATGTTTGCGATATTAAAACTGTGTAATGTGTACATGCCTTAACGACCTTATTTTTTATTAACCAGTTAGGCTTCAACCATGGCTCTTCGGGTTAAATTAAAAAGGCTAGATTGTCTAAACTTGACATTATAACGTTTACGCTTAAATGATTCCGCCCAGCAATATATACGTCCACAGTACATATTCTTTCCGCCTGTCATACATCGAATGGCAGCATAATTTAGATCTATGAAACCGACTATTATAGAAACGGAATATGCACGAAAGTGATTTATTCCCGAAACAGAGACGCGAGCCAGGTCCCGTGCACAACGGAAATTGAATCATTAGTACGCCTGGACCCTTATCTGTTGTAAAACAGCCATAACCTATATTTAATGCAAAGCTTTGTGACTCCACATACAAATGTAGTTGTCGGAAAGTGCAGAAAATGACTACTTCTTTGGTCTATGATGTATAGGTTAGAGTATGAATTAATTTTAGCAAAGGGAAAGTCCTAATGAAGCATGGCTTGTATTTGAAAAATAACAGTCTCCGTTTTATTGAAACTGTTCATCAGTTAAACAGTTGGAATGAAAGATGTAACACCAATTACGCCCCCACCACCCTAGCGCTAATGTTAACAACATACAAGGAATGGTCCCAGAGGACCAGCAACATATAATTACACAATGATGTAGTACGCGGCAACATTTTACAGTCGCCATATAAGCACTAAGCACCAACCGTAAAAAAGTTAAATTAACACGAGAAAAAGACACTTGAAATGGCTGTGTGGCCCAAACTATAACACTGGCATAATAAAGTGATTGTTTTAAAGGATAGGTCGGATAAATTGTTAATATGGTCGGGACAAGTGTACAACGACGTTCCACATACATACAAACATTTCTAATTAACGAGACATTAAAAAGCAGCACCTTTATTCATATATTGTAAGCTATTTCAGAGACACACCATAAGTATGCACTTTAGTGATTTATTACCGATGTTTACCCTTGGCGCATGGCAATTGCACAAAGGAAATGATATTATTTAGTACGTCTGAACCCTTTTCGTGATTCCACATATAAATATATTTGTCTGAGAGTGCAGACAATTTTTTGTTTGTGCTGAAAGATAAATAGTTTACAGTGTGTAGTTAGTACCTTACACAAATTTACACCAGCACGCCGATGTTACACTATGAAGTATATAGATAATAGTTAACCTTTTTTGTAAATAAATGACGAAATGCACAAAGGAAATTCAATGATCTTTTCTGTTGGATCATGTATCTGGTGAATTAACGCGTTTGAAAGCGAAGCAACTTTAAATGGTGTTGTGTCCCAAAACATTAAATCTGAATATTGTTTTAAAGAAATGGTCTGATACATTGTTTAAATGGTCCGAAAAGTGGACATCAATGTACACCATAAACATTTATAGCATAAAAAGCAGCAAATTTAGTCATATAACATATGCTATTATCGAGACACAGCCTATGCATTTTAGTGATGTATTACCGAGGTATACCATTGACGCATAGCAATTGCAGAAAGGAAATTGAATTATTTAGAACGTCTGAATCTTTATCTAGTGTAAAATAGCCATATAAAGCACATCGTCGTGATTTCACGTATCAATTTAGTTGTCTGAGTTTGCAAGCAACAATAATAGTTTTGGGAAAAGCAACGTGCAACTTGCTAAATACACTGCACTCCAAAAGTTCCTTTACATTTAGATTATAACTGTTATGTTTTATTAAATGTTTACATTATTGATCCCGTATTTTTTTAAGAATGTCATTGGTTTTGCCATATGACTACCCTTTAAGGTTTTTACAATGTTCATAGTGCGTTTATGTCCCAGATGATTCGTGTGGTATGATTTTTAATGAAAATCTGTAAAATCATTAGTAAAAAAGAAATGATAAAAAATTGTGAAGGAACTTTTGAACGGTAGTGTATAGGTAATACAAAGTCATACACATTGTGACAATAACTGACGGATGTCCTTCTTAAATCAAGTATTGAAAACGATTGTTATTCGTTTTCGCTATGTTGCAATACTCAAAACGATTCAAAAGGTAATATTCAAGCACATTGAATTCTATAAAGTTATTCTAAAATAGATATGTTACAAGTATTGCCATTCATTATTAACTCTTTGTCGTGTGGCTGAAATCATACAGTGTACTATTATTCGTGGTTAATTGCAAAATGTGTTTATATATAAATGATACATACCAGTATAAGCGCATTTTTACACATATTATATATATCAAGCGTACAATACATGCACACGTCTTTTCTACCTATTTACCTATTTATAAATAATAAATAACAATTCAATATACACGAGTATGTGTCTATTATTTCATTTGCACCAAAGTAGACAATTTATTAAATGTACATATACAATACGATTTTATATTCTTAACACGTGTCCAAACGTAGTGGAAGCACATTGTAGGGCTTGAGGGCTTTCCCTTTCATCAGTTTAGAATATTAGGCAATCTTTTTTACAAACAGGTTTGGTGTACAAAAGGTATTCTCATACCAAAATAAACGCAAGGCGCATCCACCAAGGACATTAAATTGGTGTGAGTGTCTGGGCACTTAACTGGCGTACAATGGTCATAAAATGAGTAGATTCGTGATACTAGACATGAATTAACTTGTCGGGTAAGTTATAAAGCCTCTTGCACAATAATACTAACACAAGCGAGTCCATGTAGACGAACCGGGCGCAACCCCCTCCCTATGATTGTTTAAACCACAAATGCTGAATTTCCTTTTTATGCCCCCGCCATCCATTCAAGGAATAGTGAAGGGGCATTAAGTGTTACCACTGCCCGTGCGTCTGTCCGTGCGTCCGTCCGTTATCAAAATTTGGTGTCCGCTCAATAACTTTTAAAAGATTGCATCGATTCAATTCAAATTTGGTATGTTGATATATAATATAAAAAC
>Ga0224511_10002941_pt1 | contig 11915 bp, 10 predicted proteins | sample SF_May12_sed_USG_2_FD_169988 | JGI IMG/M metagenome (GOLD analysis project Ga0224511, IMG submission 169988) | Sediment microbial communities from San Francisco Bay, California, United States - SF_May12_sed_USGS_8_1 | ecosystem: Environmental > Aquatic > Marine > Sediment | place: USA... | reverse complement strand
ACTCAAGATGTTAAAGCTGTAGTGGATATTTTGAATTTTGCTTCAGATCGCATTTGTTCCCGGTAATTAACATTATCACGAGTGGCGTTTTTTCATGCTAATTACGAATGTTTTTCGTTGAAACACCCCAGTCCAGTCGTGCTAAATGACCCTGTAATTTGTGACGATTATAGGTGTCCAAAAATAAGGGAAGTCACATTCGCTAAAATGATAGGTATTAATTTACTGGCATGTATCAATGGCACCATATGCACCGACCCGATGCTGTTAGTCTTCCTTTATGCTTATGTGTGTCCAAGTCTTAATTCATTTTTAAGAAGTCTGAAATAAAAAATAAAAAATCCAAAACACACAAAACTAGTTTATTTTGAATGTCTGCTACGTCCTGTTGTTTTGCGTGTTTTGTGCTGTTCAATGTATTTGTTTCTGTACGGGCCATTTTGTCATGGTGCCCTTTAACTTGACCTTTCTACATTGTCTAAAACATTTTTTCGTTAAACATCTCTTCAGTTTATATTACATTTTGGGTCGTATTAACTATGTCAACGATATTGATAATTTGGTATCATTTAAAATGGCTATTTGTGTAGATTAAAGTTAAAGAAAACAGCAACGTTGCACACAACTGAGTTTTATTTTATTCAAAAGTCATTATTATTACAATTTCAAATAAATTTATCATATTTTGTGGAAAAAAGACTCTGAAAAACGCAAATTAAGTTCATTTCATGGGTGCGGCCATTTTGACCGTGTCACAAAACCATTATCACGTGACCCGTGTGACGTTGTAGTCATATATGCGCTGAGAATTTGATGCCTGGTAACTGTTTCGACGCTTTGTATTCTTTCAGTAAAATTGCTTTTTGTGGATATTTTAGTGTATAAAAGATTCTAGAAATTAAATACTATGAAACTTATATAAACGTTGGTTAACGACAATGTAAATTTTATTTCTCGCATTCACAGTCCCCTGATATCTGTGTCGCATTACACGGGTTCCATGCCAGACCAGACGAATGATGACGTATACCGTTGTGCTATTTATGTGTGCTTATGTACATACCTGTCGACGATGGGCTTCCGAAATGTGTACATATTAAGATTTAACTTACAGATATGATATCTGTAATATAAGGAAGGGGACAATTGTCCGCCTTTAAATATCTTGAGGGGGAGGGGCTTACACAACGGCCATCGGTCATGGCGAGCAGTGGGTATGTAAGTAATTAATTGCAAATTCAATTTGTTAATAATTGGGTGTGACAACGAAATTCGTTGAATAGTCAACACAAAAAGTACAAACAATCAACACCAATGCAGTATAGCTTTTCGGTTTTGAAAAATGACTTGAGGGGAAAAAACTGATTTCAATAAATTGAATATGTCATTCGTTAAAGGTCTTAACTTATGTACTATAATAATGCAAAATAATAGTTATTCGTAAGTAGAAGTTATGGGAGAGCCGTCGGTATATTTCAGAGACTATAGTTGCTTATACGCTCAATAATGTGCATTATACATGGTGATTTAAGGTTTCAATAATTTGTCATTTAATATAAATTATAGGAAAATTGATGAATGGATAAGATTTTATAGATCACATTCCCTTCGCACAAAATATTAATTGACCAACAAAGTTTAACCTTTGTGATGATACGGTATTTAAGTCGTACAATTAATAACTTGATTTTGAAAACAATTTTAAAATCTTGTTTTCCAAGTGGTTATCAGAAACACGTTTATTTTTGTAAGGTCTCAGGCTTGCAAGGCCAATATACATCAGGTCTTACTTACAAAATAGACCTCCACGAGGAAAGCGATATTGTGAAATCTATTCAACTACGAGTACAGGTCGATCCAAAATATATGGACCTGTTTTAAGAGGAGATTCAAAGCGAAATGCCCAAAGCAGCCCAAAAAGGTCAATTTGTTATGTTCAAAAACTAGCAATGATATTGAAATAAAATAAGTAAAATATTGTTTATGTTACTATAAAAGTATCATTCTTTAGTAATAAAACATTAAATAAATTGTTAATTAATAGGCTTACAATTAATTAGCCAAAAACAGTGGATTTCACGCGGGCACGCAGAACTCAAAATTTAATAGAAACATACCTTTCACACTTATTAAACTCCACGAACCAACGGAGGTAAATTTAGGGTTTTATAAGTGAAACATCAATAGTTTGCCCTGGCTGGGGTACTATCAGGAGATAAATAGGATCATCACATAAAAATGTTAACAAAATTATGAACTACAAAATCGAAACTTTGATTAATAATATCACAGTTTGAAGTTTTTCATGTTCTGCGCGAATCGTTTGATGTTCAAGGCCATTTTATTTAATTTGATTAATTAAATTTAATTATTCTTTCAATTTTTCTTCTGTGTAATTATGCTATAAACTGTATGGGTTCGCGCAAGTTTTTTTAGGCTTCATTACCGACACATTTTTGAAAATAATTAAACGAATTAACGACCGTTGCACTATTCTCTTAAATCTAAGATTGTGGGGTTGAAAATAATATTGTTTCCACTATCATTCAGTTTGGAGATGTTTTAGTTTTAGTTTTTATTTGTATTACATCCAGAAGGTCGTGGACCCATGAGGAATATTTACATACAGTTATATTATGACAGAATAGTAAACATGTCTATATAAAACATATACGTTGGAGATACGGGTAACTTATATTGATTAAAAATCGAAATCTTGCTAAGTATATTGTTGAGGTAACATTTCAAGTTGGATTAAGTCATTAAGACCTAACAATTTCAATTATGGATCGAGAAAAAAGCGTTTACATTAAAGTAATGACAAATCGCGAAAATAAATAACAGATAACAATATTAAGATATTTTAAATGCCACTTGAATTGTTTGTTTGTTGATTTTTACTAAAAACTATTTCTGACATTTTATACCGTGTCAAAATTGGTTATCTGAAGTGAAATTTTGGCACACCCATTACGCATACAAGTACGGTGGGCTATTGAAATTAGACAGTGACGTAACGATAAAAATATCACGCGACCGTGTTGAATCAATATGGCGGCTCGCATGCATTGCCGAAATCGCTATTTTCGGCGGGTTTAATAATTTATATCTTAGTTGTAAAAAGAATGAACCATTCTTATTTTTCAAATCATTTTTACCTAACCATTAGCAACATTTTTAAACTTTCATAAATAGTTTCTCTTGCTGTTCCCTTTAAAGTATTGCACATGTGGCTAACCCTGATGCACGGGTACACGTGTAAGTGTCTTTCATCTCTATCTGAAGAGTGCTTGTTTTGTCCTTACAATTTACCACACATGTCCACTATTCGCGTCCACGGAGTTAACGTTAAAGCCTCGTTTACACTACCCCGATGTACGCTTCGGTGCGTCGCGGTTGTTTGTAGCCGGCGGACCTGGGCGAACCGGGACGTTTCGTGAAGGAATTCTAGTGGCTGCGTTCATATATTCCCGGCAATGCTACGGACCAAACCCGGTTTGGGCAAACTGTAATCACGGTCTGTCCCGGTTATGCTACGGTTTGCGACGGTATGTTCCCGATGTAGCCTCGGTGGCACTACAGTGTGTCACGATTAGCGGCGGTTCGGTCCCGGACATCGGCTGCAGAGCCCCGGTGTTGGCCGGTGTCTATACGGCGAGTCACGGAAGGACGGAAAAGACCCGGTGTTACACGGTAGCATATATATAGCAAGAAAATAACTGTAGCAACTTATGAAAGTATTCTCAATTGTAAAGAACATAAAATATCATTGCAATTTATATGCTACCGTGTAACACCCGTCTTACTTCCGTGACTCGCCGTAGAGAAACCGGGGCTCTGCCGCAATGCCCGGACAGAGCCCTTGCTTATCGGGACGCGCCGTGGCGCCACCGGGGCTTCACCGGAAATGTTCCGTCGCAAACCGGATCTGTGTCACGGAAGAGAGCCGGCGTAGCCCCGACTCTTGCCGGTCGAACTACGGTTTAACACGGTAGCAGCCGATGAATGCCGGAAAAGTTACGATGGAGTTACGGTATGACTACGATAGAAGTCGGTGTACGCCGATTCAACATCAGAAACAATTTTTAAACCATGTTTGTTTAATTTTTAATCAGGTTATTTGAATTATTCTCAATAATTTCTTTATAAGACTAAGGCGGGTATAGGAAGGTAAAGTTGCGTTGATAACGCCATTACCTATCTTCTCTACCACTCTCATTGCTGCTCGTTTTTGCCTTGGTATGTAACTTGAGTTCTATACTTTGCAAATGGCATATCTGTTATAAGTTCCACGGGCATTTCACTGATATTCATATGCTACCGTGTAACACCGGGGCTTTGCGGTCCTACTTCCGTGACTCGCCGTAGTGACACCGGGGCTCTGTCGCCGATGACCGGAGCAGAGCCGTGGCGCATCGGGACGCATCGGGACACACCGTAGCGCCTCAGGGGCTACAACGGGAATGTACCATCGCAAACCGTAGCATAACAGGGACAGACCGTTATCACTTTTTGCCCAAAACCGGGTCTGGTCCGTAGCACTGCCGGGAATGTATAAACGCACTTGAGTATCTTCACGATTCGTCCCGGTTCGCCCCGGTCCGCCGGCTACAAACTGCCGGGGCGCACCGGGGCGTACACAGTGTGTACGCCGGGACAGTGTGAACGAGGCTTAAGCTCTGCCGTAAGGAGAGAATACTCTTTTTTTATTCTTTATGTGCACATATCATTTCATGAATAATAACAACACACGGTAGAATTCAAATGAACTGAAGAAACACAAAATAAACTGATACAAGTATTTGTAGTGTACAGTACAATTAAACTACAGGAAATAGAATGGATAGTACATTTCTATTATCAAACGAATTACATCAGAAACAATATATGAAAAATATTATATATCACATTTTCTCTTTATTAAATCTGTTTGTAATTTCCACCTAGCCAATTCTGCTTCTCATCATATCCTTCGAAGATTTAATTAACGCTATGTTCTTATATTTTTGTTTATTCTTTTATCAATTCAAAAACGATTAGTCACAACATCGCACATCGGCAATGCCTTTTACAGAAATCAGCTTTTCGTTTCACGGAACGTGTATACCGGTATATACGAGGGATGTTCGAAAAGAATTGCTTATTTCTATCTCATGACGTCAAATTTTAAGTTATCGCACAACTGCTTATTTCATACCCTCAAAGTACTCCCCGTGGCTAGAAATGCAACGTTTCAGCCGATGTATCAACTTCTTGAAGGCGTCAAGGTACGCTGATTTGGGTATAGTAATAAGGTACTGATGAATGACAGATCCGAGTGCCTGTCGGGATTTGTATTTCCGCCCAGCAAGAAATGATTTTAATTTCGGAAACAAAAAGAAATCACATGGGGCAAGGTCTGGCGAATACGGGGATGAGGCAAAACAGTTACTTTTCTTTCGTCAAAACGCAAAACTATCGCTGAGGTATGAGCCGGGGCATTGTCATGTAAAAGATGGCAGGGCGTCGTTTTATACTGTACTTTTTTAGTTTCTTAAGTACTACATTTTTGTAGTACTTTCCAGTGATGCTCTTGCCCGTTTTCACAGGCACTTTTAATGCAACACCCGTACTAGAGAAAATTGCATACAAAACGTTCTTCACACTCAAAGAACGTTTAGCTATTATTGGGCGTTTGCCATGTTTAGTGGCCCAGATCTTATTGCTAACCTTTCTGACGGGCTCAAAATAATGGACCCAAGTCTCATCACCTGTTACGACATTGGCAAAATGCTTTTTGTCATATTTTGGAAACATTTTAAGCAGCTTTTGGCGACTTAAACCCGTTTTCTCTTTTGCTCATCAGTCAACAGATGTGGCATCAATCTAGCAGAAATCTTTCTGACTTTTAAATGGTTCTTCAAAACGAAATAAACAGTTGATAGTGATATGCCAACCTTTCGTGCAATATCACGCACTGTAAATCTAGCATCTCCTTCAATGATTTCCTTTATCTTGGAAATGTTTTCCTTACAAGATGCAGACTTCCCTCTACCTGATTTCGGTGCATTTTTGATGGACTCTACACCAGAATCAAATTTCTTTTTCCAGTGTTAACTGTGTCATAAGACACACAAGAAGGTCTATAAGCAGCAGCAATTTCAGTCATCAGCTGTTTCAACGAACAACCAAGTTATGAGCGAGCATTCATGTAAGCCCGTATTTCATCCTTTTTGTCGATACTTACTACAGTGGTCAATGACTGTGTGTATACAAATGGCAAAATTTTATATCTTACTCTAACTGTAACATGTACATTTATACACCGTTGTGTATGTATTGTATCACTGTATACAGGTATGTCTGGGTTTAAATCGTGGCCCACGTGGATATCGAGGTACATGACAATAAGCAATTATTTTCGAACATCCCTCTTACTTATATGGTAACAACATAGAAAATCTCGTATGTACACTCAACAACTTTTCTAATTCATTAAATGTTTTGCTCTTGGTCTGTTATGCTCTATACGTTATAAGGTTGTATAAAAACATTTAACATTATGTAATTTTGTCTCAGAAACATTCACTATTGTAAATAGAAAAAAGAATAAATATTTCGCGAAATATCCATTTTAATTAGTGGCACTATTTAAGAATACAAAGAAATCGTTACATTAAGTTTATTCTACAAAAGCAACAAACTTCATTTAAAAAAATGTTGAACAGGAATCAAATTTCTTACAAATTATAACTTTTTTTATCTGACCGGAAGTCGCTGATGCAAGGACCGTAAGCCAGCCAATAAGTATCAATAAAAGGGAAATAAATATAAATAATACTTATTTTCTGCCAAAACAATCCCCTACATAAAAATCAGACAAAAAATCAGAAAGTTGTTCGTGTTACATATCATCAAAGCAACTGGGTGGATGCGAACAAGGAATGTGGGTCGCAGTCCGCGCAGTTGGCCGTTTACAACAACGTCGACAAGGGCTTGTTCATGAGACAACATACGCCAGATGATTGTGTAGTTATGTTTACAGGTCCTCTGGGATCGTAGATTTATGTTCTCTACATCTTTAGATGTATGTTCATCTTCACATTTCACCATTTGTGAAACCGGAACGACCCGTCAAGGAATAGGTTGTTTGCGTCACATTAGACGAAAAGGTAGTTTGATATTTGTCTAATAACCTAAATTACCCATTGAACGGCTCAAAAATCACCAATTCCAATCAAATAACGAATTTAAAAACAAAAACAAAAACGGTGCAACATTAATAAACCAAAACAAGGTCTCGGATCTTAATAAGTATTTTTGACGTATAAGAAACTATTTATGTTAGAAGGCGGGAATGTCGCAATACCGTTTTTGCAACATCCGTAAGGTAATGTCACGTCGTCCAATCCACCTACCACCGTACCTGGGTTCACTTGTCAATAAATGCCCCTTTACTTCGCAAGCGCCTGACTGCTTTCTCACGTGCGCCAGCTCTGGGAGATAACTGAACTTTAGACAAGGCGGGGTTAGTACTTTGTCAAGATTTACAATGTTTGGAATTGTGAGTTTCTGAAAGGATTGGTTTGACAAACATAAACATTATCTCAAAATGTCAAAAGTTTGTCAAACACAAACCACACGATGATTTGCTTGATAAATTGTCACCCTATGACGCTCCTAACAATTGCGCTTTGCTGACCAACATTTTATTTTCGATTCTATGCTATTCATTTTATTCCATGATCTTTTATGTTTAACAGAACAGTCCTTACAGAAAGAGCTCAGTCCCATGCTTGCAGAAGATAATGCTATGGCAAGCAAATATTTTGATATTTTTCTGATATAAAATTGTAATAAGTCTACTTGAACGACTTCAAATTATACATTCATTATACTCGGAAAGAATTGTAAAAAGTACAAACGAAATAACTAATGCCATCATTTTATTGATCGAATGAATCACAGACGACACATTATTACAAATCCCGTTCACAGACGAACCTGAAATGATCGTGACAGTCCATGTCGTTCCAATGGTGCTCTTCGACTTTCATAATGAGGCATTGGTCGTGGTCGTTGATGTTTGGCTGCTCAATCTGCCAGAATATAGCATGAGGGTCCACCTGACCTCCACCATTAATCCAATCAAAAATGTTGTCATCATTGGGGTCGTGGGCACCGATCCAGTACTCGTGATCTGTAAACATTGTTGTAATATAACATAAAGTTAGATACTATGAGGTCAAGTATATTCGAAGGTAATGTTAATTACTTTCTTTCTTAGGTAATCTTTTGCATACCACATCACTTTTGGTCATATAGAGTTGAACGTGTTCGTCCGTCTATTCTTCTCTTTGTCCGGATGTCGAAAAATTTTACCTTGGCAAACAACGACAATACATTAAATGAATAGAATTTCTTTATTCACCTGGCGTGTGTTGTCTCATGAGCATGCCCTTGTCGACGGTGTTGTAAACGGCCAAGTGCGCGGACTCTGACTCACACATCTTGTTGGCATGCGCCCAGCTGGTTTTATGATCGTGAAACTTTAGACACATGCTGGTCGTGTGGTAGTGATACAACCTGTAGCCATCGTGTCCACACACTGGTTGAGTTGTTGCTTCACAAAGAAACAATGTTTTATAGTATTTAAAAATGACAGTGAATGTAGAGGTTTTTATACCTTTATAATATAAAATAAATTCTCTAATCCCTTAAACATTATAAACGCGTCTTCAGTTAAAAATCAGTACCAGGTGTTGTTGTCGTCGTCGTTGTTGTTGTTGTTGTTGATGTAGAAGTACTTGTTGTAGGTGCCTTTGTTGTTGCTGCTGTAGTAGTTGTCGTCGTCGTCGTTGTGGTGGTGGTAGGCTTTACCGTCGTCGTTGTGGTGGTGGTAGGTTTTACCGTCGTCGTTGTTGTATGAATTGTCTCACCTCGCTCGCAAATTATGCCAAAATGCTGATTACAATCAGCATCGTACCAACGACCCAAATCGTTCGTATCAAGGACCACACAGGCGTCTTGTTGTGGTTTACCGCCGGCCCAGTTGGTAAATAGGAATGACATGCCGTTCAACCAAGTGAACTGAGCTGTCATGTTGTTCCTATTTCCTCCAATCCAAAACTTGCTACCGGCTGCTGTTTTTAGAAAGAGTAAAATCAAGTAATCAATCAATAGTGGGGGTTATTTGTGTATACTTTTTTATAAACATACTTTTATATACAGGAAATGGTTTTATAACAATAAAAAATATTTTAAAAATAAATCTACTTACAACCGGTTTTGTTGGCTAGAGCATTTTGAATGAATGATGACTTCTCAGAAGAGTCGATTACGACAAGATGTTCCCCATATACTTCACATACATCTTTCGCATCTTGAAAGCTAAGAGTACCAACTTGAATCAGTTGAACACACATCTTTGTCTGGTCATCGAAGACATGATCAACAGGACAACCTTGTGGCAAATAAACTATGTCATTAAAAAGACTGAACATTAGACTGAGTCTCTATTTTTTTCAGCTGCAGATGATATATTCCTCGCTGCAGATTTGCTTGTTTGTTTACGTCAACGCCGTTAAAACTATACTTCGGTTATTTCGATGCCGTCAGTTTAAATAACCATCTATAACTAGCCAAATATTTATATATAGAAAGAGTTTTCAACGGGTGTGAGACTTCACAGTAGTTATTAAATACGTTCAAATGATAGTTCGGTTCTAGAGATGATGATCTACCTATCGTATATACGAGGGCCATTCATAAAATTCCCAAACTGGGGCTATAACCTTTTATAAAACTCAAGTTATTCCATTGAAACTTAATTTGTATATTTATATTTCAGATTTACTAGGACTGTTTATAAATCCAAATAATTACTTTTCTGAATGCATTGATACAAGCTCAGAGTAGACAGTGTGTCTGTCTGTATAAAATGCATTTTACTCAGTCACGATGCTTTTTATTTTTAATTTCATAGTTGTTTTCAAATGTCTTACTGCTTCATTCCTGTTACCTGTTGTGGGTGTCGTTGTTTGAATAACAGTGTCGCCGCATTTGGTGTTACAAAAGTCTGTGGTGCAGTAGAATGGATGGCACTGACTTGAAATGCTGACCATTGCTAGGGTTTCATAGGCCTAAATACACATTGAAATTATTGTGATTGTATATAAAGATTGAATACAATTTTAATGATGTAACAAACATTTTTACATCAGTTATATAAACATATAAAACGGTTTATTATCATCTGGAACATAATAATGAAGGACATAAAAATCGGCTACTAACATAACCGTTAGTTCTATACAATGGTTCACTTACAGTATATGAATCACATAGTCCAGTAAATCCTCCATTGCCAGGGTTTGTGATCTCGGTTTCAAAAAGAAGACAATTCTGTGAACACAAAACGTATTATTTGATTTTCGATTTGACTTTCAGTACCTAGCTTACAAAATGAAATTGACTTGGTTAATAAAACGGTAACACCAACCAAAAGTTACCGGAAGTAGGTACATATCGCTCCGTGTTAAACACACGACAATTACTACGTGTTTAATCCCGTTTTATAGGAAAGTAAAACAAACACCAACACACAAAGGGGATACTTATTAACAACCTCATCGCGGTGACAGAGCGTCACTTCGGTGCAATTGTCAGGGGAGTCGACGCCATCGCAAGTGAAGCAGAATGGTCCGCGTTGGTCCCGGGGCAGCACTGCTAGACAGGTGTAGTATATTAGTTCTTTTTGCATTTGAATGAACTCTCTGTCTAGTGAGTAAAACTGTTAGTTTAACCAATATGTATTAAACAAGATAGACATTGTACAAAGAATACATGTTGCAAAGTTCATGAAAACAATTGATAAGAGGGTGTGACAGTAACATATTAAGTGACAATTGTAAAATACAAAAATATTACTTAGAATTAAGAAGGAAGCTAAAAGCTTATACTATGGCTCGCTTCTATCTGAAATTCAGACTGCAAAGTCAGTGTAATCGCTGTCTCGAACGAGCAGAAAATAACGTTTGCGCAAATACGAGGTAATCGTTACCCAAAAAACACATTTTGTTGAAATTAAAGTAAGCTACTTTCAATGATCCCACTTACGTATTTCACCGCAACCGGCGTTGTTGCAGAAATCCGAGGAACAACATTCGGCACAGGTGACAATGTCGCCAGTGTCACGCGGCAATGGAGCGTCTAGCTTGTTAATACGCGTCGATGCACATGTCTGTAATGAAATGTTTCTCTTAGTTGACAATATCTACAGCTTTTTTGATTTGTTCCATTTGTAATATGTTTATTTATATAAATTATGTATTTATATGTATGTATTTATATACTAATATGTATTTCATGATAAAATACACCAATAATTAACCGTGATTTAGAATGCCCCAAATGTATTGGTCTTAAGCTTATGTTACATACTATATTTGATTTACGCCTGTTTATGTTATATATATTTTTTTAATTTACCTTATTGATATTGTATCAAAAAGCTGAAATTGAATTATTATTACTATTCATTCAATAAGGTAAATAAAATATTTGGTACATGTACATTTATTTTAGTAATACACTTGTAACTACAATCCCAATCATACTCATCTACAGCGACACTTTTTAATCGTTTAGGTTGCATTTAGTGGGCCTAAGTATACAGTAGAGTCAAAAATAAGAATAAACAATGTAGTTTATATTTTATTAAATGATGACATGAATTGTTAGCATAAAACAAGTTGCACATGGTTACATAATTTAAAACAAGTTTTCATCGTTTTCGTTTCAATATAACGAAACGTCTAAAGTATGCATCTTATTGTTACTCAATAATCTACAACATCTTACCGAAGCCTGAGCACATCCGGAATTGAACAGCACCAGACCACTTTGGCTGATGACTTGTTGTACTAGACATAGCT
>Ga0224511_10002939_pt1 | contig 11915 bp, 6 predicted proteins | sample SF_May12_sed_USG_2_FD_169988 | JGI IMG/M metagenome (GOLD analysis project Ga0224511, IMG submission 169988) | Sediment microbial communities from San Francisco Bay, California, United States - SF_May12_sed_USGS_8_1 | ecosystem: Environmental > Aquatic > Marine > Sediment | place: USA... | reverse complement strand
TTCTTTGAATCAGCCGATTTCAATAAAATTTTACATGGATACTTGAATATGGTTCTTTCAAAAGTACTCCAATTTTCAAATCAATAGTTCTTCTGGATACTGAGATATAAACATTTAAAGTTGTGTTGCGTTAGGAGTGGGTGTAAGTGTAGAGTTTTCTTGTTGGTAATACAGGTCCGGCACCAGATGAAAGGCAGGATTAAACAGAAATAGGTAAAAAAACAACGTTTTAATTTGGAGCTCATTAAGTGTATTGCAACATGTATATACTTACATGTATAACTAGCGTTCACGTATGGTTGTAAATAGATACAAACTTTTTTATTTTTTATTTTGACACAGTAAACGTAAAAAAGAATTTTATACCTGGAAAGCAGAAAGCGGGTATTGACCTTATGACCTCATCGCTGATTGGTAGAGCCGGAATGGCGGCGGCTGGTGCCCCGGATGTGGGATGGTAGACAGACATGGTGCGGTGAAATCCCACTTTGGTCAATTTGGAGGTGGACCGATGATACACGCTTCTGGTATGTATAGGTTATTGGACAATATTCGCGGGTAAACTCATTTATACGGTCTAGCGCGGCGCAGCCGCGCGACCGTATAAATGAGTTTACTCGCGTATATTGTCCAATAATATATTTAATGGATGACATTATGTTTTGTGTTATTTCGACTTTTTTAACTTACCCATTTATACCGACCGGATAAGTGAACTTATACAGGCGAAAATTTTGAAAAATCCTTCACTCTCATTGGTCAAAACATAATGTCATCCATTAAGGTATAATATAATATACATTGAAGAGATGTTCAAAGACAAAAATGTTGCAAACGATGTTGATAACGTCTAGGGAAACAGCACCGTGACAAAATGATTGTTACAAAAACAAACACTTAGAGTAGCCTAAACACGCGAAACAACATTACGTAACGGACAATTAGAATAAACTGGTTTGGGCGCATTCACAGAAAACTAATCAATTACAAATATTATGATTAATGGGCAGACAAAATAACTTACAATGTATTTAACCGGATTTTAAAAAAGCCGTTATTTATTGTGTTTGTTAACAAAGTAAAATGCAATTAGAGAAAAGAATTGGTCAGAAAGTACTTATCTAAAATATAATTAGGTCATGATTCTTAAACTCTCAGTGAAGAAATGTAATGTTGAATGTCAGACTTCAATAATTTTATGACAACATATTGGAAAAGATAAAAAAAATGCATGAGGTAATTCCTTTTCCTGTCCCATGGACAAGAACAATGTTTTTGCCCTCTTATTGAATGGTGTATTGGAAAATATCCTGGTTGGTGCACAATGTACGTACCCTAAGTTTATGCTTAATCACAAAGTTATTTAGATATTTCTGATACTTGAAATGTTTTCCCATTTTATTGTCCAAACTGTGCTTTGGTGGCTTTAAGTAAGTATTTATTAAATTAAAGTTAGTTTCACAGTGTTTATTAACCAGCATTACATGTAGTATATTTTAAGCCAAAATAAATATGATGAAACACTTTTCAAAGTAAACGCAAAAAAAAACAAAAAAGTGGTAAAGGGTACTTATTTAAAAACATCACTTACTTCGAAAACGTTGACCTGTCAGAAGATAATTTTCGTTCCAGTGCTGGTTTTTCCTTAACCTGAAAACATGAATAAAAATGTTTGCTATTAGAATGTTTGTTTGAGTTAAACTAGCGTAAATGATAACAATTAGATATAATTCGTAATTCTTAATAAATGACCTTAAGCCTAACATTTACAAAAGAGTGCCATAACAACTATGATACGAAATGAAATGAGGAAGATCGGTTTTATGGAAGCTGTTTATCAATAGCACCCTTATCGCATGAGCGGAACTCTATATTATAATGTAATTAACACAATCCATTATCCCGGAAGACCAGGCAATTATATGAGGGGTGTTCAAATTGAATTGCAATTCCTAGAATATCTCAAAAGGATTTGTTTATTTCTAAATACCAACTACCGAATTACTTCAAAGTATTCATCTTTGTGAGTCATGCAAGGTTTCAACCGTTTGATTCAATTTTTGAAGGCAGTTTTATTCTTTTCTATGTATACCCTTAAGACACTGGAAGATGGCTGAACCAAGGTCTTTTCGTGTTTTTTATTTTCGCCCAGTGTCCTACTTTTTGATTCTTGGGAGCAGAAAGTAGTCACAGAGGGCAAGGTCTGGGAAATACGGCGGGTGCGCATCTACAACCTTTGCATGCCTTAAAAATTCGCGTACAATAGCCGCTTTGTGGCTAGACGCGTTGTCATGCAGCAACCTGATCCCCGATCTGGCCTGCGGCTAATAAAATATGTTTTTCAACGTTTGAATAACCGCCTCTCTGTAGAACGTGCTATGGACAGATTTTCCTTTTGGAACAGCAATTTGTATAGCAGGCCCTTGATTCGTGAAGAAAATTGCGTACATGACTTTTTTGACGCTCATTGGCTATACATGGCCTTTTCATGTGTTTTGTAGCCAATATCTTGTTTTCGTGTTTTCGTTTGGGCTCATAGAAGTTCACTCATGTCTCGTCGCCAGTGACGATATTGGCATACGATCGACTATCATAATTTGGATACAATTTCAGCAAAGATTTTGCTGTTTTATCGTGGAGGCGCTTCTGCTCCTCTGTGAGCAAATGGGGTATCCATCGAGCAGATATCTTATTCATTTTAAAGTGCTTCCTTAAATTTGAATGAACTGCTCCTATTGATATGCCAACCTATTCTGCTACTTCACGAACAGTTAATCTTGCATCTGTCGATATAATTTTTCTGAACTTTTCTATCATTTCCGGACTAGTTGCAGTCTTTCTAAGATGGCCACATGGTGCATCTTACAAGGACGTTAATCCACTTGCATATTTCTTGCACCACCTAGTATCCAATGCATACGATAGTTCATCATGTCCATTACATGTCCATTAATGTCACGAAATATGTCAGTTGGACCTAAACCAAGAAAACAGCGTTTTTTATGTAGGCCCATATTTCAGCGGCGATCGCAGACTTTTACCAACCATTGTATCATTAGTGTGTACGAGTAGACAATGTTTCTCGCAGTGTAGCCGGGCTAGAGTGGACAGATTTACACAAAACTGCTATCAACCCGACACATAATTGATTCATCTAGGCGATCAAAGTAGTTTTTTCGTTAAAAGCGTGCGTAGTTACATGATTTAATCCGAGTTGCATTTCAATTTGAACACCCCTGTAACTACACAATGATGTTGTTTGGACAGCATTTTAAAGCAGCCACACAAGCACCATAAACGAGCTGTGGTAATTCATTTTATCTGAGACAAGAGAAAGTCCTAAGGAAGCATAGTTTGTATAGGCTTTATGTGGCTTTATCCTAGACATGCAGGTCGTGTCGGACTCTAATAGATACCTGTAGTACGTGGTTTGTTGATATTCCCGCCAGATCAAGACAGGTTACTTATATTGACAAAGTTAAGTTACCGTTATGTGGCTTATCCCTGACATCCTATTATCTGGTTTTCATGAAGAAATTTCATTTAATGCAGCTTTCATAGAATGGAAAAGCCCAGTTTTGTGGCTCTACTACTAGTAGACGCCCCTACCGCGTCAGGTTGAAGTGGATACCCTGGTACGGTGTGCGGGAAGGGGAAGAAGTTCACCATGTCTGTCGCGCTGATGGCCGTGATCACGTGCGGCTCGTACTCCCGCTCCAGCAGTCCGACACCCGGCACGTGCACCTCCTGTAGGTTTACACCGTGAACATAAAGAAATAGTCTGTTAGTCCGCTTATAGGGCACATACTTATAAAGAGCTTTCGGTTATGAGGAACTCGTTTTCATTCCCTACTCATTACAGAGGAACTAGGTCATTATTCGGTTATAAGAAACATATTTGCATGGTTCCGATTCGTTCCTTATACGCGGATGTTACTGTCGTTTATTATTTATTGCTAACAACATATATACAAAGTAAACACACAAAATGCACACACACAGAAAGATATATACACATATTATATACACATATAAATTATATATAATCACAAATGTATTTTCGAAAAAGTATAATGAATTTTGGTTAGCAAAAGGAATTGGACGTGCTTTTTTACAAACGTCATTTAGTGCCCTTTCCGCCTGTAGGAAGGCGAACTGTGAGTGTAATATGTAGCAGGGGGCGAAACCCCCGTCCCGTACTTTATTATTTTAGGCCTGGGTACTGCATACCGCTCTATTTTGGCCTTGCGTCAGCGTACCGTTTAACAAAAACCCCAACTTTTTCTGGTATTTTCATTTACATAAAGAAGAAACAAAATTACATTTTGTGGCATGCACACGCACAATCATTCTTGCGAACGTTTTGTTGCGTTTGCTTGATATGTTTCCAATTTTCGACGTCCCATCTCCGTGTGTTGTCTTACCAATGCGGACATGAAGAAAATAAGTTATTTGACTTTAAATATCATGTTTGTTGTGTTTCTTGATGAAAAATGCACCTTTTAGAAGTACAATTTTATATATGCGTACTATATAACAGGATTTGTGCGTATTGTTTACCGACCCCTTGCACACTGCGTGCAGTCTAACACCCCTTGAATACTGGAACCAAAATGTGTTGGGGGGATTGACCCTCATTGCAATACTGAATGTGATATTGTGTAACCGTCCAAAGAACATTGCCAGTCAATGATCAGATATTTTGTGGACACAATTGCCAACAGTGAAACCTCAAAACTCAGTCGTTATTTAAGGTCACGCGACATTCTTGTTCAGCATTTAAAACGAATACCGACATTAAACAACAATGACACGCATGCACGCACACACGTACGCGCGTGAATCAGCAAGTGCTAGAACAGGGATTACCATGAGCGTATTATATGTGTCAAAGTCTGAGATTTTGAGTCCAATTGACGAAATGACGTCACTTAGAACGTCAAAAATGCCGTCATAATAACTTATTAAATGATTATGGTATTTAAGAGGTATTTTACAGGCCCACACAAATTGTTCAAAGCTGTTCAGTGTTAAACTTCTTTAAAAATGATAAACCGGTAAATAGATCATATCTTTGCAAAATTATCTTATTGAATTCACCTCAAATGTATTAATAAAATGTATTGCCCTTATTCTTGTCATGTACACCATTCATGATGTCACAGGCCTGTATTTTAAATTGGTGATATTGACCAAAATAATAGGAATATTATCATTTTGTATTTGAAACTATATTATTCAAACATAGCCATTTCAAACTATAACAAATTCTTAATATGGCTTAAATAGTCAAGTGGACCCAAGATGTCAGACACGGACACATATTGTTCAAATCTTTTATAGTTACAGCTTTCATCCACCAAAGCTTATGCAATCATGTTCATTCGGCATCGTTGCCTAACCACCTAAACAAAGGCATTGATACCATTGCCGCATAATGGTTATTTGTTAATAAGCCTAATAGGTTTGGTCTTTACAGTAGTTTGTAAGTCAAGCACACATTCAAGTGACTTGTTAAGCATTTGACATTTCGTGGCATTTGGAAAATTCATACTCAATAATAGTTAATCATAATAAGATGTATTTTACTTAATAACAACTAACATATTTTAGTGTAGCTGTTATACTGATAATGGCTCTTGATAAAACTAGTTGGTAATTGTCGTACAGATAATAAGTGTAGCCGCGCACAGTGTTTCGGCTTAGACCTGCATGTAGTTGGCTGTAATTTGCTTGAATGCAAGGAATAACTTTAACTATTTGATTTCCGCGTTGACGAACTGGAAGTGTGGAAACAGTTTTGAACAAAAAGTATCATATGTCCCACTTACAATGAACACAGAACTGGTGGAGAAAAACATTGACAGTGTACTTTTACCTTTATAGTCTGCTTGTGGGAATTCCGTTCAATATAATTGTATTGTGTATCTGTTTGTTTAGTCAGAAATCCAAGCAACTGTGTTGTGCCGCATTCTTTGCGTCAAACGTGTTTGGTAGTTTCCGGAATCAGCCGATACATGAGAAAGTGATGTTTCTAACTAAAGTAACTATTGCACTGACGGACAAGAATACATGGATTACCAAGTTAGCTGATAAGGATTAAATTGCTTATTTATTACCCAACCCACCCAAAGACTGGTTTAGGGACATGTGGGGCAATATCGAATATGGAAAAACGAAATTTCGATTAGAAATGTTGTATTTGTTGAATTTGGTTCCCATTCCATTTTTTACTGTCCAATAGCTTCTACCCTGTATGAAGACAATAGACACACAGCGAATCTAATGCAATCATTTTCATTGTGCATTCTTTCGTTATCACCTTAGGATTACCAACAGTGAATAAAAACCCATTTGCAGCCGAACAGAATAACCAATAGTATCATCAAAGAATATTACTTTGTAAGATGAATCAGCAAGCGAATTTTTAATTTTTCATATTTTTTTTCATTTTTGAAGCAAGAGTTATCAGTTTGAAAGCAGGTAAAAGTATAAAAAATTTCTTCCCTATATAATATTTAGAGACAAGAATACGTGTGTAACAGTGTTTAATTCCACATGGATGAAACATAAACATTAGCTATAAAAATAGTGTGTTTGCTATTTCAATTCAGAAATAAACTTTTGCATTTTCGAGATGACCCCCCCCCCTTTCTCAGTCAGTAATTATTTATAAAGATAATTATATTATTGATTTTTATTTTATATAGGTTATATGTCAACAAGCCATATACATGTATAATAAGTCTTTATACTAGTTTATTCAGCAATACACACATGTACACTGTAACCAATTTACAATTCTGTGACATTTGGTGTTGGTTATTATACGTAATAGGATAATAATATAATAATTGTATTGCTAATTACAGAAACAAGCTCTAGATTAACATAAGTTGTTGTTAGAAATGACAAATTTAACCATATACATACAAAATGTGCAAAGACCGAATGAATGCAAGTAAAAACATACTATTGAACACTGTGATAACTTGTTGGAATCAAAATTAAACAAACTTAACAGGTACAAGTTTACCGTTTACAATGGATGAAGAACTTGTGGCAAACTTTTTTATCAGTGTGATTTTACCTAGTTTTCTCGCTTTAGGAATTTCTTTGAATATAATTGTATTGTGTATCTGGATGTTTGGTCCGAAATCCAAGTCACTGTGCTGTGCCACATACTTCGCATCAAATGCTGTTAGCGATTTACTGTGTTCTTTGGTGCCCGGAATCAGCATTTATACTTATTTAGTGTTTGATAGTTCTGAGGTTTTCATGGATATTTATATGTACACAAGTCATTTGCTATTCGCAATTTCAAACTGGATATCTTCAGCAATTACAGTAGAGCGCGCACTTACAGTTCTATGGCCCTTTGTTTTTAAATCCCAAGACATGAATAGAAGATCTAAATATGTTGTGTTGGCAATATGCGTGTTGTTTACGGCTGTGTATGTGTTTATGAACTACTATAATGTCATTTTTGATGACATCGGACTACTGATTAGTTTAGGAATTGTAGTACCATTGCCTTTCATACTGATAGTCCTATTCAATACTGTCGTTGTTGCAACTTTGTGCAGAAACAAAATGCAGCACAACACGGTGTCTTCAAATCACTCACGATACGTGGACGTTTTCACAAAAATAACCATTTTAACGGGACTGTCGTTTGTGGTATCGAATTTTTTATTTGTGTACTGTTATATTAGGGTGTGGATAAATGATATTGATGATTGGCGATTGTTGCGATATCTATTTCTTTGGATTGCACCAGTCATGCAATTTTCCAACAGTGTATTAAATCCAATCATTGGGTTTGTCATTTGCAAAAGCGTTAGAGAAGATGCGAGGTCCAGTGTGTGCAAGATAGTAAGAATGTGTATGTGCAAAAATCCGGGACAAGTGCCAGAGATTGCCCATGGGTAACCAGTGGCCGACCAAGTATAAGGGATTTCTTAAGTGTAACCAGTGACAGACCAAAGTGTCAGAGATTTCTCATGTGAAACCAGTGACAAACAGAGTGTCAGAGATTTCTCATGTGTAACCAGTGGCGGACCAAGTGTCAGAGATTTCACATGTGTAACCAGTGGCGGACCAAGTGTCAAGGATTTATTTATGTGTAACCAGTGGCAGACCAAGTGTAAGGGATTCCTCAAGTGTAACATGTGGCAGACTAAGTGTAGGATTTTTTTATGTGAAACCAGTGCAAACAGAGTGTCAGAGATTTCTCATGTGTAACCAGTGGCAGACCAAGTGTAAGGAATTCCTTAATTGTAACATGTGACACACAAAAGTGTCAGGTATTCCTTATGTGTAACCAGAGGCAAACAAAGTGTAGGAAAAATTTTCATGTGAAACCAGTGACAAAAAGAGTGTCAGAGATTTCTCATGTGTAACCCGTGGCAGACAAAGTGTCAGAGATTTCTCATGTGTAACCAGTGGCAGACAAAGTGTAGGAGATTTCTCATGTGTAACCATTGGCAGTCAAAGTGTAGGAGATTTATCATGCACGTGCCGGAGATGTTTCATGCTTAACCCGTAGCAGGGGGTTGAAAAATGATAACGCGAAATTAAATGGTTATCACTGATAAGCTTGCTACAGGGTATTGGTGCGTTAATATGAACGTGCAATAAATGTCTTTTAAATGTCATGCTATAAATATGATTTATATGTACCCATTTCAGCAATTTGCTATTTCTTCTAAGCTATGCATGTACATGTATATAATTGAATGCTTATAAATATGCTTTAAATATTGACACCTTCTTTTATCAATATTCAAGACAAAATTGAAAAGAGATGCGAATTGTACAACTTCAAACCAGGAGCCCCTCCAGGTGCATACGGGGGCATTGCACGCTTCATTAACTGCGTTATTACACTATATAAACTGAGTTATTATCAGACATATTACTTAACTAGTACATTATTTAAACTATGGTGTAAGCAGTAATATCACCTGTGGTAGTACACCATATCAACTGAGGTTATATTATAGCATAAATATCACCGGAGATAGTAAATTATATAGATTGAGGTGTAAGCAGAAATATCACCTAAGGTAATACACTAAATTAACTGGGGTACTGGCAGAAATATCCCCTAAGATAATACACTATATGAAGTGAGGTATTAGCAGAAATATCACCTAAGGTAGAACACTATATAAACGGAGGTACACCAGATATTTTACACTATATAAACTGAAGTATACCGGATGTAGTACACTTTATAAACTGAGGTATACCGGATATAGTACACTATATAATCTGAGGTATACCGGATGTAGTACACTATATAAACTGGGGTATACCGGATGTAGTACACTATATAAACTGAGGTATACCGGATAAATTACACTATATAAACTGAAGTATACCGGGTGTAGTACACAATATCAACTGAAGTATACCGGATGTAGTACGCAATATAAACTGAAGTATACCGGATGTAGTACACTATATCAACTGAGGTATACCGGATGTAGTACACAATATCAACTGAGGTATACCGGATGTAGTACACTATATAAACTGAGGTATACCGGATGTAGTACACAATATAAACTGAGGTATACCGGATAAATTACACTATATAAACTGAAGTATACCGGGTGTAGTACACAATATCAACTGAAGTATACCGGATAAATTACACTATATAAACTGAGGTATACCGGATGTAGTACATTATATAAACTGAAGTATACCGGATGTAGTTCACTATATAAAGTGAGGTATACCGGATGTAGTACACTATATAAACTGAGGTATACCGGATGTATTACACTATATAAACTGAGGTATACCGGATGTATTACACTACATAAACTGAGGTATACCGGATGTATTACACTACTAGTATATAAACTGAGATATACCGGATGTATTACACTATATAAACTGAGGTATGAGCGGAAATGTCACCGGAGTTAGAACACAATATTTTAAACAGTGATATTACACGTGATATTACCTGCGATCGTAAACTAAACTTTCGTATAACATGTTATATAGTACCTGTGGTAACACACTTTATAAACAGTGGTTGTTACCAGAAGAATCACCTTAAGCAGTACACTGTATAACTGTAAAACTATAAAGACTGTGGTTTTCTTACACACCAAATTATCTTGAGTATAATTCTATATTACCTATGGTATTCCATGCTAAATTACCTAGTGCAGTACACTATATAAACATTAGAATTACACGATGATTATCTGAGACATTACACTACATGTATATAAACTATTATATTACACGCTAGATTACATGGGGTAACTACACCATATATAAACTGTGCTTTCACACGCTATATAACATGTGGTAGCTCACAATAAAAACTGTGGTTTTACACGCCAGTTTACCTGGGGTGTTGGTCGTAGTCCAGTGTTGCCATCGACACCCACATGAAGCAGAACGTCCACCAGAGCACTGGGTATCTCTCCACGTGACATCTACCTGTTCGGAAAACAGTACACAGTAACAATACGTTGGCTTTAACCCCTGTCACCCCAGAGTGGCGTCCTTACAGCGTTCACACAATTTCATATATAATAGATCTAAATCCTAAAAAGCAATATTGATCCAGTGGCGGGTCCAAGATTTGACATTACGGGTGGGGCGCGACTTTGTCAACGGGGAGGGAGGGGGTAGAAAATTATTGAGAGTGTAAACGGTTTAATATACGTTATTTATTTTTGACATGTTTTGCCATAATCCTATTAAACTATTTTGGTTTAAAAATAAAACGCGAAGGAAGAGATCGAACAAAATTGAGGATGCCCCCCGGATACGCTAGTGTAATATATTGCATCCAAATGGAAAAGTGTGCACTTGTTCATAATCGATATGTGTATGTTTGTTTATAAATATTTAAACCAAATAATAGCACAGCTCGAATAAACATTTCGCCGTTATCAGTGTCTGATCATTGCCAGATCGCAGTAGCCCTATTAAACAAAATAAAGCAGGAATACCGCCTTTAGATACATAACATTTAATAATAACAATAAGGTTTTAAGCAAACGTTTCTTTTGTGTAAACATTATAGTGTAACAAATTCACTACACCTACCACCGGGGTGTGCTCATGCATATATAAGTTTGCGGCATGGTATAGTAAACAATGTACGTGTCACAGGACCTTAGAGGGTCTAGTCATGTGACTCACGAAAAAATTATTTTTTTTCAAAACTTATTTTGTGGTACCTTAATATGTCCTCTATCAATTTGACAACTCGGTTAAAAATTAAATTAAAATACTTTGTCCTAAAACCGTGCCGTCCACCTGGCAACACATAAAAATGTAGGCTTTTGCTTAGATAAAATTATTCCTCTGTGCTGGGACTGAGCAGTGGAATTGTAAATATGACTTTCCCTTTCCCTTTCATCAGTTTATTATTTCGTGGGACATTTAATTAGACCTACGTGGAATTCGTGGGCAAGACAATCCACGAATTTAAGTACCAACAATATATAAAATTTCCTTTTAAAAGGAATGGCTTGCCATGTTGTGAAGATGAGCCAGGCTCTGAGAAAATCGCCCTCAAGTGGAAAAAGTAGTACTCAGTATATGAATATTTTGATACTTATGATATCTTTTTGTTCTGTATGCCAATGAAAGATACACAAAATTGTATTCAAACAAGCTGAAATGCATTAATTTTACTAAGTATAAGACCAAGGATAAATCATTTCCTTTTAATTAATAAACAATGTATACAAATGAGTAAAGGCGGATTTTCTCAGAGCCAAGCTCAGATGCCAATACATTCCGTTAAAAATAGGTCAGCTCATTGTTATTGTTATGAAGTCTATAAATAGTACCACGCAGCTACAGTAATGATAGCGAGTAGATACAATGAAAAGCACAGTAATTTTATAATTGCAATTACTAAGTCAATT
>Ga0224511_10002938_pt1 | contig 11916 bp, 7 predicted proteins | sample SF_May12_sed_USG_2_FD_169988 | JGI IMG/M metagenome (GOLD analysis project Ga0224511, IMG submission 169988) | Sediment microbial communities from San Francisco Bay, California, United States - SF_May12_sed_USGS_8_1 | ecosystem: Environmental > Aquatic > Marine > Sediment | place: USA... | reverse complement strand
TACACTTTAACTACATATTAAAGGCAATTTTCCAAATTCGTCAATCCTAAGCGAACTATATTTGCGGAAGCACAAATCCCCCAGATAGGGGGTAATCCTACGGTCTAGTATAGAGGTGATAATAACGTAGTGACGTTACCATCTATGTATAGAATGGTGTTTGAAATGCTCTCAAATGTATTTGTACATTCAATCAAATTAAAAGTTGAATGTATACCGTTTATCATCTTCTGAAACCGCGGCTTTTCGAAGTGCCGCGATGCGTACGGTCAGGCATTTATAATAAATGCCCATTTAAGATCTTACTTTATAATTTTTAAAACTAATAAGTATTTTAAATGTTCAGAAAGTAACAATATTAACCTCAGTTGACATTACTTATTATGATACTTCAGCTATTTGAATTGTGTTGATTGTTTTGTCATCTCATATGTCTAGCTTTCGAGCACAGCAGACAGCCACTGTTTGAGTACAGTTATGTAAGGGGTTCCGGGAAGGGGGGTAGTTCCGGGACAGCATAACAATTTAATTGCAATATTTCGATAAATATCATATCCATACCGTGTTTTATATTTTGGTCGTTGAAAATCATGTTTCTTTTATAGATTTAACGATTTTAACGATTTCGGGTGATTAAGGTTATTTGGTTGCCAACGTTTTAAGAATATAGTAGACAGAACATTTTTCCGTCGCACCGGTAGACAAAAACGTATGGAACAAAAACAACTATTCATTAAACCTTAGCGTATAGGAAATTGCACTTTATTTTGGGATATCATGTTTGAATTCTAATTATTTTTACAGGAATGATTCATATTTTTGCACAACAAGCTTGTTAAATGTACATAAACCGTCAAAGTTGAAGGTAGGTCGTGTAAGGAATTCCGGGACATATGTTATAAAAACATTATTTGAGTTAATAAGTTGCATATTTTCATCGAGTTCGAGTGGATTTCAAACTTTCTTTTGATAAGGCAAACAAGTGACTTAGTTTTCATTTGTTCTTTTTTATAATACCAAAGACAAAAAGGTAAAATAGGGACTTTGTTTGTTGAGTTTCATTGAATATATATTATATCTTTTTTTAAGAATATAAATGCATTCATAATACAACAGCGACTTCCTATACTAATACAAAACAGTGTTTAAGTCTCGTTATATCTACTGTGGTATTTTTAGTTGGAAGATATTCTGTTTATTAGGGCCAAAGAGTCTGTGTTTTTGTAGTCACAGAAAAGTGGGCATTTTGGTGTTGCAGCTAGCACCATATCGCGACTTAAAGGTATTTTGTTACGAAATTTGACGGGTTTAGGACCGTCCAATGTCAGAAGGGTATAGGAAAACGTCAGCTGCTGATAACCGTAGTATTACTGGTATTGTTGTGACGTCACGCAAAAATCGTTAACTGTCAGCCTTTAAACTTACGAAGCAGTTTCATGCTACATCAGGCATTCAACACAAACAATTTGGAATCGGATTCTGAAGCGTGACTTACGTTGCAGGCTTCCCTACAATTATTCTTACGGCCAACCACGCTCGTGCGCGTTTGAATTGGGTAATGGCGCACCATAAGTGGATTATTTATGAATGAAATAGTGTTATTCACCGATAAGTCATGATTTTCTTTCATGTTTTCTGATACGAGAGTGTATGAGTGGTGCGCAAACGGTGAACGTTTTGACGTCACTAACGTCACTAAGCTTATATTTGTAATAATAAACAAATTGATCAACATCATGAGGAGATGTTGTACCGCTGTGATTGACAAAACTGGCTATCGTACACGATATTGAGGCTTGTGTGACTTTTAGGATTTGGCCCTTACCTGACGTTAACATGTGTAACGCATTATTGAGAGTGTTGTCGTTATCTATCCTGAGATTATTTGTTGCTATTGCATCCATCTACACATATATCTACTGCTTTTCTATAGTATGTTATGCTCAAATAAGAACACAATGTAAGCCTCAGTTGCTAAACTTTTTTACCTAGTATATTATTACTTTGTAGACTGTACATCCAATATAACGTTATCCATTCAAACGGTTTATTGATTTACAATCATGTATATTACGTCCATACTATTCAAACGTTTGCTGACGTTCAATAACCTATGACCCGTAATACATGCCTTTTTATTGACGTTGTTAGCCACAGGCGGTGAATTAACGTGCTTAAAGCACCTTGGTCTTACTTGCGTGCAAAAACAGATGACTTCTTAAAGGCATTGCAACTGATACATGATCGTTAAAACGTCTTTTACACAACCCTGACACTTTACTCACAATATTCGCTAATTTCAAGACACAAAATTGTATCGCACACCGACGTGGGATAAAAAAAACAATTACCACTACGGTTATCCAATCTTGTTAAGTGACAGTTCCACAACTGTCAATCATGATCATTTATAACTTTACATGGTCGATTTTAATCCAATAAATAAGAAATATATTGTCAGCTGACAATCTGACCTAGAAAATCCAAAAAGCCTACTTTCTGTTTGTGTTAAACCTTATCACAAGATCAAAGAAAATATGCCGCTTGGAGAGGAGCTTAAAATGTGTGGAACTGTTCATTGCGTGTCACTTCAGATGTGCGAAAAATATCACAAGATTGTAAAGTGTCGTCTGCGCCAATGAACTAGGTGAAAAAGATACTCACTAAAGATTGACTTTCATTGTTGAAACTATACACGTCGGACCGATATTTTAATTCGAAATCTGAATTAGTCAAATGTTTGAATTCGTTTAAATGAGTTATTTTTAAATAGTTAAAATCGCTCGATAACAACACACGACAGTCAACTGCTAGTCACAACAATTTACCATGATCACTACGTGTTTAAATGAGCTAATAAAAAACAAGAGCTAAAACTCAAGAAGTATGACATGCAAGTGAGGTTTCAGCTTTCTTAACACTGCACTTATTCAAAGAGTTATGTTCTCACTTCCCGTTCTCCTAAACACGTCCACCTGTCAACAACAAACATAAAGCCCAATTTCCTTTGGTGTTCGCTTCAGTTCCCATGTTTGATTCCTCAAGGAATATGTTGGGTAGCCTTGGATAAATTGATGTAACAAGGAAGTTATATATTAAATAAAATGTGGATGATCAGTTTATTATAACCTACTACATACCCTATTGAATAGGTAGTAGTAATGGCTTCCCATTCAACACATTTTTTCTTGTCCGTGTCTGCTGTCACAACGAGACACTGGTTCAGTAGTCTCCAGCAGTTGGGTGGCAGTTCAATCTGGTATCGATAACAGGCGCAGAGGATGGCAAGAGCCTGCATCACTCTGTTCGGTGTGTGTTTCTGTGCCAATTTATGTAGAATTGGCTCAAATATAGTGCATCCAATCTGAAATCATTTAAGTTACACGTGTTATCATCTATAAAACTTTTTTTATTAATTTTGCCATGGTGACATGGCCATTGACCCAACCAGTCCAAATATAAAACATCACATCATCTGTAAAAGTTACACGTGTGTACCAAATATTGTTTAAATCTGTAAACCCTTTTTGTAATCATCTGGAAACATATTTTCTATTTTAAGAAACAGTGACCTAGACATTTACTTAATGTTACACTTGTATACAAAATATTAAAATATGTGAAGCCTTTCATGGGTTATAGTCCAGAAGTATTTTCTATGTTTGACACGGTGACTTCACCTTGACCCCATCAATTTCGATATCCTGCTTGTGAACCAAAATTGTTCTAATATGTTAAACTGTATTTTATTCATTGGTGTTTTTATTGGAAAACTGTATTTTACTATTTCGTAACAGTTACGTTGACACTGATTTCACCAGCCTCAAAGTTGAAGGTGTTGTTTACATTTGAAAAAGGAGTTCCGCTCATGTAATTGGGGGCGTCATTGGTGTGGCATTTTTATTACCGCTGGTGAACAGCTTCAAAAAATCTGTGTTATTATTGGAAAACTGCATTTTAATCTTATTAACAGTGACCTTGACCTCACCAGCCCCAAAATTGAACTTGACCTGTAGTTTATAATGTTACCTCTGTAAACCACCACTTGTCTATATCTGGGAGCCTTTAATGAAAAACCATCGAGAGACCATGACCAAAGACAGACATACCGAAACGACAAGCTCTTTCCTTTATATATATGGACTTGATTATAAATCCAAATGTGACTGTTAATATCATCCTAAGGGGCTGGTTTGTGTGGTAAACATAAACTGATGACATTGTCAGATAGTGTTACATAATTGAGCTAAGCTTTTTAAAAATTGCTTCAAATGTTTTGGTTACGACCAAGACAAAAAGTTACACCTTACCTAACGAGACAGTGCTTTCGGAAACGAAATCACTCATTTCTCCCATATATGTCATTAAGGAAAATGTTTTTACAGGAAGATGGGAACCTCATACTAGAGCTAACACAGGAAGTGATAAATACACCATCTGCTACACTATAGGAAAGGGGTTCAATTTGTTAAAATGGTAGTCAGAGTTATTGTTAATACTTGGTAAAAGGTTTAAGATAGTTGGCCCAAATACATTTGAAAATTAAGTCCAATAACATAAAAGATAAATAAGCTGTGACGGGTCATGATGTGATTTTTGCATAGTTTTTGTGAATCCCACCAGAGGTTCAAAATATATCAAGCGGACATGATAGTGTGTTTGACCTTAAACTATCACACTGATCTTGAAGTGAACTTGATCAAAAATGCGCTCTGTACATCGTCCCATGGTACTTTTTCCCATGGTACTTTACATTTGTGTTAAGTCATTCCAAAATGTAATCAGCCATTCAAGAGTTTAGATCTGGCACATATACAGTCATACAATGTTTAACCTTGAACTTTGACCTTGACCTTGAACCAACTTTTGTCACACATACGCACTGCACATCAACTCATCATACTTAACATTTGTGCAGAGTGAATCCTACCAGTAGTTCAAAAAAAATAAAGCATGATAGTTTGTTTGACCGTAAACTATCACATTGACCTTGAAACTTGGTCAAACATACGCACTGCACATTGACTCATCACACTCGACATTTTGTAGAGTTATTTGTAAATCCCACCAGAGGTTCAAAAGATATAGAGCGATATTTTACATTTGTCACCAACCCTTCAAGCGTTATAGAGCAGACGTAATATAGGCATATTATGTTTGATTTGCGTTACTGGTTTCTCTTCAAAATATGTGATATAAATAGTTTTATTAATATAAAGACTAAATGTTATGCTACTTATTTTATATAAAAGGACCAGGAAACTACGTTTTGTCCCATACCTAAGTTAATTAAATCAATCAAATATACCTTAGCTTTGAATTCGTTTGCACTGTCCCAACACATCATGTCTGCATAGTAAGACCTTCCCAGTCCATGAAGCAACATTTCCACTTGATCTAAGCTTTTAGCGACATCCAGAACTTCATGTTCACCTAACACTTGTCTAAACACGCGAGGAATAAATTCTTTTGTGTAAGTAATGGCCATATTTTCAAGCTGACTGATGTATTTTCCTGTCACAAAATCTATAACTGCATGTTTGAATTTTTTCATAAAGCTTCGTTGTGGTTTTGGAATAATTATCCCATCATAACAGTGCCATGTATCTACAAATTCAAAATTTATTAACAACTTATTATAAACACATGCTTCATGTCACATTTAATAATGTATTCAGAAGTTTGGTTACGGAAAAAACACTTCAAACACTGAAAGGAGCTAGAGCACAGACAATTGGGTTGAAAAGTACTTATCTTAAAATATGATTTAGGTAAGATACTTAGCAGAGAAATGTAATGTAAAATGGCTGACACTAAAACATTTCCTACTCGAATGCCTGAAATATCAGGTAAATCCTTTTTGTTTTCCTGGACAAGAAAATGATTTCCCCTCTTAAAAAATGGTTTATTGGAAATGTCCTGCTTTGTGCACAAAACTAGCACATGGTACCTATTGTTCATGCTCTATTACGCAGTTATTTAGACTTTAAGGGATAGTCTAGATTTTATCCCATGTTAATGCCTGAACCGTGCTCTGGTGGCTTTAAACTGTGTCATAATATTTGATTTTGTTCATAAAGCAATGTCATATAAATCATAAATTTTAAATGCTATCTTTGTGATAAAAACTCTATTTATTATAATATTTTGATAAACGCCTTTCCCAATCCTGAGTTCTAAAAATTCCATCTAGAAATGACCATTTTAGGGTGATTTTCATAATGCACAGAAAGGCATTTTTGTTTTATTATTGTTATTTCTTTGTCCACCTTTGTTTTTCTCTTTTTATCAAACATTTGTGTGGCTCACCTTTTTTATTCACCTGATTCATGTTTACCATGAGATGTCGATTGTTGTCTTCACTACTTTTGTAGTTTTCCCACTGCAAATCATCTACTTTGTTTCCATAATGTTGTACAGCATACTTGTATGGAATATATTGCTGCAAACAGTACCTTTCAATTTCCAACTCCAAGACATATTCACGGAATCCATCGCCAGCAATTCTGGAAATATATAAAGACAGTGTTGCTCACACCTGCAACACTTGGTAAAATACAACGTTACAACAGTAAAACTCGAGTTGCACGGTACAAATGTATTTAACTTCACTTAAGACGAAGCAGGGTACATAATATGTTGTGAAGTTATGGAATCTTAATCAAAAGTGTTCCGGATTTCGCAGGGGCGACAAAACCTCGTACACGCGAGTCTAAGTGGGATTAAGTAAGATTGCAAAGTAATGTGTAACGAATGCTCGACTAAATAAACTAATTAATGAAAACATCAGGATAACATAAAAAAGTAATATTAATTAAATGTCATCTACACCTAAATAATAACTAGTATTAAATGTTTAAAACACTTTTAAATTTTGATAAACAAAAACATTAACTACTGTAAATCACTAAATATTCGCGAGGGATTATATTTCGCTAATATTTGCGAGCCAGTTCACTCGAAAGTTTGTTTTAACATTGTTTTAAGATTATTTGTTCTAATCTGAGTGTCTAAATGTTTGATCACTGGACTTATAACGTTATCTATTATTATTATTATTATTATTATTATTATTATTATTATTATTATTATTATTATTATTTTTGTTATTATTATTATTATATTATTATTATTATTATTATTATTATTATTATTATTATTATTATTATTATTGTTATAAGATTGTAGTTATTCATAGTAATATCGCAACATCTAAGAATTTTGTTTTAATTTGCCAATTTCAATATGTGTTATAACTGAGTGCAGAGTTTTCTATTATTTAATATTAAACATATACAGCCTTTGTTGTTTTCTAGTGGTGTGTTTACAGAGTAAAAGTGGGACTATTCAAGCAAGCAAACATTTTCTTTCACATCGATTATGTAGAGGTCAATAATGTTTTACGTACCTGTAATACATTAAAGGCCATACAAATTATGTTTCTCACCTTTGAACAATGTTCCTATTAAATACATAATGCTATAATAAAAGGCGTGAATGGCAAAATTATTACTGATTGTTAAACAATTCGTTTATAGGCTTAAAGCGTATTTTAGATATTTTAAAGAAAAATGTTGTGTTGACTATGTCATTTTGAAAATGATAGGCTGTTACATTGTATACTAGCGCTGTTAGAGTGGTTGATCAAATTGGTATATTACGGTAATTCCAATCATTTCAACGCTTTAGCCGAGTGTAACATTTTACGCTACATACACTATAGTGTACATGGTTGTTTTAATTTCGCGACTGACTCGAAGACGCAAATTCATGATTTCGCGAATTGACAGAAACGTTGTGTTTTTTGTTAAAATTTCGCGAAATGTGGTACTCGCGAATTTTAGGTGACCTAAAGTACTTTATTTACCGGTTTCAAGCAAAACTGCTACCCAGGTTTCGACCAAAATATTTCAACAGAGACAGCAGAAAAGGTGTAAGAAATAACAAGGCAAAAATTGGATGTATAAATGTAGTCCATGTACACAAATAAAAGGAGAGTAAAACCACATAAATGTAGGCCCTTAATGTGAAAATAATTGCAAATAATATAAATAGTTTACACTTAAATAACCAATTAAGTATTTGCCAATGACAGAACGCTGTTAAGAGGGTTGGTAAGGAGTTTTTTTGGGATTAGTACAAGTACAGTGTGAGCCCACAAATGATCTTCGGTCCGAGATCAATCAATACCCGTTGTCCTAGTGCACCTTGCACCAACTTAGTAGTATGCTGGGTTATTTTACTAATTTAAACTTCGCAGTCAATAAGGTACTTAATTAGGGCTTACAATGAGCCTGCATCACTCTGAAACGTTTACAAATACCAAAGCCTGGGGACTAAAACAATATATAAAACTTTGTTGTACGGGATTGAAAAAGTTGTAATAAAATTGATATAGGTGTTCTTTTTGTGTCCACAGACGCAACCCCTATATTCGTTTGGATTTAGGGTTCCAATACGGCCGCTTTTCCTGTATTGTAGATGTGAAAAAAACACCACTACTAACTTTCCGGAATGCTTACGTCAGATTTTATCCCCGGAAAACACTCTTTTTCACATTTTTGTAGGCCATAATCTCGGATTATGGTTAGACATTAATTTGTTTTATCTGATTTAAATAATGCGATATTTATCTTTGCCACTAAAGCTTAACATGCTACATCGCATTGTTATATTTATATGACAACAAAAACAAACACTTAGTGGTGTGGGACCTAAACTATGGTCATAGTGACCTATGAAAAAGAGTCGCACCCTTCCGGTTTTCCCAGTCGCTACTAAAACCCGGGACCCGGGATCGGCTTGCTAATGATGCTTATATATAAAAATATTTAATTATTCCATTACATAATTTGTGTAAATATCATTGAAATAGAAAATGATATGTTTCAACACATATGCATGATATAATGAATGCCATAAAATCTTCTTATCCACATTTGTGTTCACATTTTCATGAAAATAAAAGATTGAACATACACTTCGAAAACAAATTTATTTTTCATAATTTTAGCATTGTCCTTATAATCATTTAAATATTCCATTACATAATTTGTCTAAATATCATTTAAATAAAAATGACGATCTTCAATAGATTAACATGTGCATAATATTACAAAATGTAAAAATATCTCCAAATCCACATTTGTGTTCAACCTTTCAGGAAAATAACAGATTTAAAACATATGCTTGTAATTGTCTTATTACCTCACATGAGCAGTTCATTTTGATTAGTCTCAAAACTAATACCCAATTACGTGTTTTATTCCATTCCACTCCATTTGCGTTTCTAGTTTTAGAAACGATCATTCTAGGACATTATTCAACCCATTGTAAAAAGTAACCACTAGTTAGATTGTTTAATTCAAATGTTGTTCAAAGACCAAGCTGTTTTATCAAACAAACATAATTCACACCATTAACCCAAAGGACGTTTCCACATTTTAACTTTATTAGATTTTAATCATGTCTTTAGAAGAAGCAAGATTCGAGTTGATGAGTAAACATATTAAGAGATAATATGATATTAAACCCTATTACAATTGACAATATTGTCATAGAGAAGTTCATTCCAAAAAGGGTTTATGTGTTCGCAAAAATGACTACATAAAATTCGATTTGTAATTGACAATTAAATAATGTAGAAAATGTCATCGCTGCCATAGTAACACCGCGAACATCTAACTGTCTACCTGTGTGGGGGTAGACGGTACGCAGTACGCATAGGCTCGGGACGCAGTTTCCAAAATCCCGTTATATCTTACACCGATATCAACTTTAACTTTTAAAAGGATGCAATTCTTATCTAGAAACAAAACAATGACATCAGGTTAATAACGCGACATTTTCGCGTGCTCGCTTCGAAAGCGTTTTTGTGCACATTTTATCATTTATTTTATGAGTCTAAACGTTGATAATATAGATCAAAAACTTAAAACTATCAAGCAAACACAACAAAACTAACGTTTCCAAATATGATTGTGCTTTTACATGCCACAACATTATGGAAAGGTTTATTTGTTGTTAAACGGAACTCAGTACGTCAGGCCTAAATAAGGTTGTACGCAGGCTCAAAATAAAACAATAAACGCTACGCAATACGAGGGGGTTCCACCCCTTTAACGATGTTATAACGCATAAATGGTAAAATATTATTTTGAATTTTGCATAGACAAAGTAATATCACAATTTGAAAGTTATTTCTTGTCCACACATTCACACTTTCTGAACTATATTTATTTTTCTATGACATAAACCATATTCAAAGGCGCGTTAATGTGTTTAAACAATAAACATGTACCGTGGCAAAACGAAACAACACTTTCCTTTAACCCCTCTTCAATTAAATTCAACTAATTACAAATTTTGTATTTTGTCTTTGTATTTACAACTTGAACATTTTAAATTAAGTAGGCGCAACTTACGTGTATAACAGAAAAACAAAGCGGATGTTTGAGAAAAACTAATAGTCCGGGGCCAGAGGGGGTACCTAACTTTGGAGTACGCATAAAATGTTTTGGTATCAAAATGTTCGGGAAGGTGTCCTCTCTAAGAATCTGCTGTATGACACCTTGTCACCTTGAGCATTTTGAAAAATCCAAGATGGCGTCCAAGATGGCCGCCAGGTATTTTGAACTGACTTCTGACCTTATATGTGACCTACACAAATATATATAATTTACAAAAATCATAGGCATTAACCATTTAATTACTTTCCATTGTATATACAACATCATTTACACAATAACATCATTTACACAATAATCTATAAAAAAACTATTTTTTTCTCTTTTTAACGACAAAAAGCTACTACCGAAACTGGTATTTTATGATAATCTTATAAATATTTTATTTTTAAAATGCATTTTTGTCTGGAAAATTTCCTTAATATAAAACAATTGTAATAGTTTTTTTCATATTTAAAACACTTCATTATGCAACAATTCTTTTTTAATAAATCAGCTTTTGATTAATTCAAGATGGCCGCCAATATGGCCGCCACATTTAACTTTTTGGATGTTGCTGCTCTACAGAACATTCAAATCATAATTTTTGTGACTGAATACATAGAACTTGTTTAATGCTGATTTTATTGTAATTGTATTAGTATCTATGCATTCAAAAAGTTAATTAAATTCAAAATGGCTGCCAATATGGTCACCATAACATGAACAACATGTTTACTAATGTTGTAATAATAAACCATTACAAATTAATTGGCAATTACGAATGCACTCTAAGACCCCACTGTTCTTAACATTATAGAAACTTTATTCGTTTATAAAACAACTGAGCACTTCTTAGTTCAGATAATAACATAACAATGCATTGTTTAAAAAAATCGTTGACTAGATTACACATGACATACTTTGAATATGCCATAGCACCAATATCTACTTGCCTGTGTTCCCACTAGTTCCCTGCATTATAACATTTGATGATAGCTTGAACTGACAGCTAAAGTAAGGAGTTGTACAAAAACAGTGTCATCAAAAATAACGTTGACTTGTCATTTATCTTGGTGCCATCAGCTGCAGTTAAACAATTAACAAATGTGATTCTTTTTTACTAGTTTGCATGTCATATCGAAGCACATGTTGACTTAAATTTCTTTCAACAGGAATATACGAAACACTAGTCATTCTCAGCTTTTGATTGAATTCTGGATGAGAAAAAGGTCTTTATTTGATATCTTTATAGACTAACTGCATCTTTATATCAGTCTTGGTGAGGACACACAGGCTGTCAACTGATTCCTATATTCCTATAAAACTCCTATATTTTGAGTCAGAATCCTATATTCTGAAAAACCTCCTATTTTTCCTATATTCTCCTATATTTTGAACATTATTCCTATATTCTTCAGTGAATTGGTTGCCGAGCTCCCCAAAACACCTTTTTTTTTTTCTTTCTTCG
>Ga0224511_10002937_pt1 | contig 11916 bp, 5 predicted proteins | sample SF_May12_sed_USG_2_FD_169988 | JGI IMG/M metagenome (GOLD analysis project Ga0224511, IMG submission 169988) | Sediment microbial communities from San Francisco Bay, California, United States - SF_May12_sed_USGS_8_1 | ecosystem: Environmental > Aquatic > Marine > Sediment | place: USA... | reverse complement strand
GTTCTGCTCATGCGCTAGGGGGCGTCAGTGGTGTGGCTTCATTCATTACCACTGATGAACAGCTTCAATAAAACCGAGGCTGCTGTTTTCTCGTGCAGGCTATGCTTCCTGAGGGCTTTCCCTTTCACCAGTTTAAAGTTTCTTTATGGGTAATTGTTAAAAGCGTACATTATTTATTACATCAAGTCATTTTACTTCAGTAATACTTTATTGCAATTACAATATGTACACAAATCACAACACAATTAATATGCATACAACCAGCACGTCAAAAAATTAAATGTAAATGCAAAAGGGTTGGGCCACAATTTATTAGCAACTTAGTAACGGCCCTCTTCTTATTGCAAAACCGGAGTAACGAGTATATAAAATGTGTACATATCAACACATAATTGACATTACGCTGAGGCTACTATAACCACGCCCTTAGACAAGTGGCTAATTTGTTTAACAAAGTAATCCGCTGTGTCTAAAGACAAGTATATCTAATCCTTTCATTGAAGAACGAAATATGAATATTTAAAAATGGGAGGTCCGGCGTTATGTTCATTGTATTCATTGAGTGCACTAATCAAACCTATTTGTCTTTATCACATAGTCGGTGTTTGGTTTTGTTTTCTTTAAAGTGGGCAGCTAGTAAGAGCTAAATACAATGTATACTTAACGGAGGACTTCTATAAAAAATGAGTGAACCATCTATAGTTTGCCTATAAAAGACGTGTCAAATTCTATTCGAAATGACCTATATGGTTAATATCCTTCTATCTAACCTAGTCATCAATCATTCGTTCGCGACCGTTAGACCAATATTTTAATCCCATAAAGAGTTGTGCTTTAAATAAGCATATATACAAGGCCTATTGTAATACATGTGTGTACCATTCATTTAAAAACTGTTTGACTGACTTGTACAAATGTATATTATAAAATGGATGCACAATCTTACTTTTCATACGTGTATTTTTATTTATATCATTTGATGAATTTGAAAACGTGTTCCTTTTCATATTCATAGAAAAATACACACACATCAGTACATTGATTTCTTATTATACTTACATTACAAAATGTGTAAACACCGTGTATGCTTAACTAGCGCAATTTATTTCTATTACAATCTAAATGATTATTAATTTCAATATATTTCGATCCAATCAGTACATGGTTTGTATACACTTCAGGTTTTGGAAAATCTACCCATAATTAACTTGTTGTACTTGTATCAAATTAATAAGTATTCCACGGTTCATTTAAAGACACAGTTAAACGCATTGTATTGAATTATCAAATGAATGATAGAAAAAATAAATAAAAGAATGAAAATATACCCCTTAATGAAAACATAATTAAGAAAGTGACGTGATTGAAATCTTTCTGTGTTGACCATAAACATTATAGTACTTTATACACATGTATGTATATCTGATTATGCACGCGTGCACGTGTGCTTGTTTGATGCTTTGTGAATAAATCTTCTTCATCAACATTGTCGTCTTCAATGAAACTAATTTCGACCACCTGCATGTGTTCACTAGCATAACCAAATAGATGCTGGGACAATGTTGGTGTTAAATCCTCATCACCGAGCTACGCATAAAACAGCCCAGACAAAACCATTAACGTTTAAAAATATTGTTCTGACATAAATATTTGAAAATCATTGGCCGTACAGAAGTAAAAAATAGTTCGTAAAATAAGGTATAAGATATGTTTAATTTTCAAAACAAATTGTGTTATAACGGCACAACAATACATATGTAATAGTAATTTGCCGTGCAGAGAACGCACAATGAAATTGTGTAGGCCGTGACCATTGATGCATACAATAAGTAATGGATAATTTATTGTGTCATAATTGAAAATAATTCACCATTGCTTTGTTTTAGTCGGTAGTTTCGTGTTTCACAGGGGATACAAAAGATTATATCGTGACCTAGCGAGATTTTGTTCTTTTCTTTTCGTCTTTTGTGGGCGTTGTTGAAAAGAAGTGGACTGGTTGATGTTTTATCGATATATTAATAGGAAAATCTAATCTTTTTTGTTTCAAGCCTTGTTAAATAACGTTTCAACTCGCTTATGCTGACTTTGATATTGTGCATATTCAATTATATTTTAGTACCAAAAACAACTAAACAAATAGAATTTTTTACCATATGTTTGCATTATGTTGCTACAGTATGAATTAGACTTTAAAAATGTAGGGATAAAAAGCAGACATCAACTTTATACTAGGCTATGATGGGAACCGCCAGCATAATGCGTATTGAGTGCTGGATAAGTTAAAATATCGCACTCCGGCCGCGATTTTGTACATTATCTTAACATTAAAATTAAATAGGAGTATACTGATAAAAATATATTGCATTAAAGATATTTCAATTTCCTCTTAAATTAAATTGACACAATTCACTAAAACCTGTTAAACCTGATTTCTTTGCACGTTTAAGATTGCAATATTCATATTATACAGTAGATTTTAAGCAATTTAAATGTTTCGACATTATGTAATGAAAGAAAAACAATATTAAATATTCTCTCTTGGACAGCATTGGTGAGTTTTTAATATGTGTTTTAATGTATGCTTATCATAAGTAGCTTTACAGTATAAACTATAACTACTTTTATTATTTCTTATATTATGTATTGTGATAAATATAATTAAGGACTTTACCCCCATTGGGGTAAAATCTTAATGGGAAATTGACAGGGCTGGTCGATTCCAATGGGGTTTAGTTCCTAATGGGACAATGGCAGCGGTTGTTGTTCCCCACTGGTAGATTGGGGGGATTGGTGGGGATTCACTGTGTCCACCTCCCATTTACTTTTAAAATCAATGGGAATCCCAATGGGAATGCTGATTTTCAAAAAAATATTACATTCTATAGATAAAAATACATAAATTTAACATTCATGAGTTCTTGAATAGTATATAGTGAATATAGAAAAGAAATAAAGTTAAAATTTCGAAAAAAATTTTTTGGAAAATATGTGGAAAAAATCCCCATCTTAATTAATATAGAAAATTCTCCCATGGGAGAACGGCCTAAAAATGGGGGACCCCAATCCCCATTGGGATCCCATGGGATAAGGCGACTTTATGATCACATTTCACAAACTTCGAAATCATTTTTTTAATATTTTTTTTCATTATTGTTCATGTACTCAGTGCCCTGTACCATTATGCAAACTTTCGTAATGATTCGTTAATAAATAACAACTCGGGCTTTGCCCATTCGGCGTCGTGCCATACAAATAGTTAGTTTTTATTAGTGGCCCATAGTGCAAGATACTAGAGGGCCCACCACACATGACAAACCAGGTTCTTTAACGTGCCCAGTGTAAAGCACTGATACACGGGAGCATTTTTCCTGGGAAGAACCAGTACATATCTCCTTTTAGTAATTTTAGTTGGAGTGATGGGGGGTTCGAACTCGCAATCCCTGGGTCGGCAGTAGAGTGTTTTACCAGTGAGCCAAATCCTTTTTGACTTTTTTCTTTATACTAGTACACTGCATGTACAACATTTCATGCGAAGTCATCAATGCCAACTTTTGTTTTTATAGTTCTTATTTGTCTTCTCAACATACTCTTTAGTCATGTGAGCAGTCAAATCCCAATGTCATAAATACGCGCGAGCAAACATGATGAAAATGATGTTTTGTGGTTGTAAAACATGTTTTAATCAATACAAAAGGACAGGGTTGTGTGCATACTGCGGTCATACCTACTCACTGTGTATATATTGGGGAAGGGGTATCTTAAGCATTTATCAGGAATCTAAAAGCTGCAAGCCATGTTTACAACGATTTACATTAGCCTTAAACGACATTAATATAAGTCGGCTGCTTTTTTCACACTTCGTATGTCAGTGTTATTTAAAAGGCGCTAATAACCGTTAAATAAGTAGTGTCATTCATATGCGGGTTACTTTCTCGTTATATTTGTCTTTAAATCAAAGTTCGTAAAAAGAATAATGACACCCAAACAGGTTGGTGAAGTTAGCAGTGAGCAGTGGAGCAGTGAGCAGTGGACTGCTGGCAGTGGTCAGCAGTGAGCAGTGGACTGCTGTACTGCTGGCAGTGGTCAGCAGTGAGCAGTGGACTGCTGTACGGCTGGCAGTGGTCAGCAGTGAGCAGTGGACTGCTGTACTGCTGGCAGTGCTCAGCAGTGAGCAGTGGACTGCTGTACTGCTGGCAGTGGTCAGCAGTGAGCAGTGGACTGCTGTACTGCTGGCAGTGGTCAGCCGTGAGCAGTGGACTGCTGTACTGCTGGCAGTGGTCAGCCGTGAGCAGTGGAGAAGTGAGCAGTGTACTGTTGTACTGTTGTCAGTGGTCAGCAGTGAGCAGTAGACTGCTGTACTGCTGGCAGTGGTCAGCCGTGAGCAGTGGAGCAGTGAGCAGTGTACTGTTGTACTGTTGTCAGTGGTCAGCAGTGAGCAGTAGACTGCTGTACTGCTGACAGTGGTCAGCAGTCAGCAGTGGACTGCTGTACTGCTGGCAGTGGTCAGCAGTGAGCAGTGGACATCGGTAGTGCTGGCAGTGGTCAGCAGTGAGCAGTGGACTGCTGTACTGCTGGCAGTGGTCAGCAGTGAGCAGTGGACTGCTGAAATAGTAATTAAGATTAATGCTGCTGTTGTTGCTGCTGCTGATGATTCCGATGATGATGACACTAACAGATGATTATGATGATGAATATAATGATGATTATGATGACGATGATGACTACTACGACGCTGCTGTTGCTGCTAATGATAATGCTAAAAAAACAAAATTTAAACAGATTAGAAATGTGTCCATAAGACACGGATGCTCCCGCTAATTGAGCGGACACCAATTGTTGTACTGTGTTTTTATATGGATTGTAACCCAAATCGACCTCGACCTGTGTTTTGATATAATATATCAACATACCAAATTTGAATTGAATCGATGCAGTCTTTCAAAAGTTATTGAGCGGACAACAAATTTTGATAACGGGCGGACGGACGGACGGACGAACGCACGCACGGACAGGGGTAACACTTAATGCTCCTCCACCATTATTCATGGTGGGGGCATAAAATATTGATGTTGTTGTGTATCTAGAAATCTTGGTGTCAACTTTATTGTGTCATTTCGTTTGACTCATGTCGATACAGGCATCAACCGATACGTATAGATACTATCATCATGTTGTACCAATACATATGATGGTCACGAATAGTCCCGAAACGAAACCTATTCGTTTCACACTTGACTTTAATACAATTAAGCAAAAGACTTAAGCATATTAAGTTTGATCTTAAATGTGTTGAATGTACGAATACTTTGTAAATGAAACTATGATACACACTACACAGGTGATCAATTCGCTTTAGCATTAGTATTTGTTGGATTCACTGTAAAGATCAACAAAAACATTCACTTTTTGTTGTAGAAATCAAAAGTTCTTGATTTTGAAACCTTAAGTCATGTACATTTTTATCGTATAGAATACGTATCGTATCGGAAAGGTCCGTATCGTATCGAATACGTATCGTATCGGCTGCTGACCGCTTCGTCCCAACCCTAGAATCTAGATTCCAAATCACATTCTGTGGTAGTGCATGTCTTTGAACATGATTGTATTTAGATTTTACAAGAACTTGTTTTAAAGACGGCGCTAAATTTAAGTCTTAAAGAAAACAGAGTAAATATAGAAAATGAAAGTGAAACACATATTTCTTGAGCGGTTTCGACCCTGTGTATGTAATCATCAAACAATTTCAAGTCCAGTTTGTTTACCACTGGGCTACGCCGTACCTCAACTAATTGGACTTGCAGTGGTGTATTTAATCTTCAGTAGTCTTAGCGGGTATCACGTGACATTTCTGCTAGAACAGCCTGGTACCCTGCGTACACTTAATGACCTTCTGTTGGTTTACCACTAAACACCAGCAAACATATGGCATTACTCAATTAAGAAAAATATAAAAAAGGGATAGTGACACGCATTCTGTCAGCCTTTTTAACGCACTGATGTATTTATCTTTATAAAGAAGTCCAACTAACTACTAAGACGGAGATTATTTATTTACTCCTTGTTTTTATTCTTTGAACCATAAACATTTGAACCACTACATGAACCAGATTAAGTAGTTGGTTTAGATCAATCGCAGAACTTGTTCTCAAATATTGAGTGAACGACGATGTAATGAACTTCGCTTACAACATTACCAATGGACCGAAGAACAATTTAACCCCTGGGTCACAGTCATGCGAGCCTTAACAGCTGCGCCAAAAATGTAGTTTACTGCGATTGAACTCAAAACGTTTTTGTCGAGTTAGTTAACAAGATATAGAGTGCATTTGTATTTACAACTCTTTGATTATATATAACTGCACAATACGTATATAGTGCGAAGTCGTCAAGCCGTCACACAAGCATTAAACACCAGAAGTAGTATTGAGTTAAATTAATCTAAAAGTATAAGTCCTTAGAAACCATATCGTACATGAGATAATAAAACCTCGGTTTTATTAGTGCAGATCGTCAAGCAAGTAAGCAGCCAGTCGGCTGCAGAAGAGAAATTATTTTTTGTGAACATGGTCGTCGAAAGGCTCAGTTCGGCTCTTCCTCCAAAAAATATGGTAACAGACTACCATGTTATAGTCATCACTTTTTAACTACTTTAAATTATAAACAACCAGCAACCTTAGATATATATTTTTACAGAAAACTTGTGATGGTGAAAATGTAGTACATCTTATTATACATAGATCTACACGTTTCAAATTGTTTTTATTTATTTTATTTTATTTTCTTAACATTGTAATCCAACAGCAATGCCATTTTAGCATAAAGTAACAAAAAGCATAATACATAGTGCCAAAAATGTTTAAAATGTTGGCAAAACATGTCATTTGTATTACAATTTCTTTTAGACCTTGGTGGTATTGATCTGTAAATTAACCTTTAGAAGTTTCGTTTATATAGATGAATTGTTACAGAAAATATATTAGGCATAATCGATATCCCCTAAAAACTGAATTAATTCTTCACACTGTTTGCATTGGTACACATTAATCGCTGTGGGTCCTCCGCACGTCAACGAGGGGTTGCCGTTACATGGCGAAATGCAGGCATTTTCTGCAGGCACGCCATTGAATGAGTTTGCACAATGACACAGACTTCCATATGCAATCTAAACAGAACACAGATTTAATTGAACGTTAGGGTTAAATGTACATTGTTATTATTTTCGAGCAAATAAAACTGGATAAAATACAACATACATCACTTAGTTAAACTAATTGAACTGTGTGTTAATGTTTGAGGACAAACGCTAAATGTTGGTGTATTTACCTGAACTGCTGCATACGTATAACCCAAGGTCAGGCACTGCGACATACAATTTCCCGGCGTTAAATAAGGAGATCCATAAATCCCATCTTCAATCCAATCACTCCCAGTGTCCGCAAAACATCCCAGGTTGATCATTTGAGGTTGTGTTGCTATAATAAAGACATCGGAAGTATATTTGTACTTGAATATATTCCATTTTTAATGCAGCTGACCTCCAGAATATACTAGAAAATCAAACATTTCCTAATATCTTTTCATAAACATATAATAATAGTTGTTAGAAATCAATGTAACGGTTGAAACCTACACATTTTCACTTTGCTGTGAAAACAGACAATTCGCTTTTTTGCCATCGGGATTTTCCTACTATACATAACGGCTACTGCGTTAGTAACGCAGTAGATTATGCAAAGAAAAAGATGTTTTACAGACGATTTTGTCAACTTTCTCACTTGAAATAAGGGGTCAGTTATGATAGATTTCTCCACTGAACATAACTTGACCAGTATTTTTGAGCATCTGGAGGTCAGCTGCTTTAAAACAACGTTTGTTATAAAAGCAGCCTCTGTTTGAGTAAAGCAAATAATCCATGTTTCCAAATGTAAGCAACATTAATCTATGATCCCAGAGGACCAGAAACATATTTCTATACAACGATGTAAACAGATGGTGGCATTTTACAGTCACATCACAAGCACAAAGCACCAGCTGTAGTAAGTTAGATAATTATGAGAAAAAGGAGGTGTTAAATGTCATTTTTCATAAATTATATTTACTATTCGTAGAATAATCACCCCATGCAAGTAATTGTGAGTTTATTCCAATATCTTTAAACGAATACATATTTCAGCTCACCGTCAACACACATAGGCGACTGCAAACCGGGCTCGCATCCACTGGGGCACGAGCCGTCCACCTTGTTACAGGGAACTCCGTTCAGACATGCGCCACAGAGGCCCTTACAGTCCATCCCGTAGGTGAAGTCCGGGCATGCTGGAACATAATAATATTTACCCATTTTTTTCAGAAGATAAATTAACTAAGTCATAGAATAAAAAGTATATCTTAAATAAATATGTCAACCATGGCCTTTAAAATACGGTTCAAGTAATATAAAGTTCCACAATCTAAGCAACATAATACATATGCTCACCGTTGAAAATGCATACTGGACTCTCGCTCCACGAGCCATCTTGCTGGCACGTCACGTGACTTTTCTTCCCCTGTCCAAACTCAAATCCAGGCATGCACTCATATTCAACCAGCTCGCTCGCAAAGTAAGGCGCGCTGTGAGGAACAGGTTTGCGTGGCTCACCGAATTGCACTTTAGGTACGTTTCCACATGATACTGAAAAACGTATTCCCTTCGTCAGATACTGGTACATGTAATAATGACATAGTTTGATAAAATAATGGCCCTGACTGTATAAGATTTGGCCGCGTAAACCAAATATTTGTGATTATTAAAATTTTAAACAACTAAGCTGATGTGACCACTTACCCCGTGCGCATGTAGGCGGGCTGGACCAACTACCGTTACGAAGACACACACTGACATCACTGCTAACCATGTGGTATCCGTAGTGACACGTGTACGCAACGTGCGTTCCCACCGGCATGTGTTTTTGAAGACCTGAAAACCACCCGCCCTCTATGTCCAGAGGGGAAGACGGGCCTGAAATAGTGTCAACCTTTGGTTTGCTTAATGATGCGTGATGCTTTGTAATTGTGTCTTAAATCTGCTTACGATATTGTGTCAATTCAAAGAATTTTCAGAAAATAGATATACTAAAATAGGTTCTTATTATACGCAGAATATTGAATTATAACAGGTGGCATATAAGAAATGTTATATTGTGTTGTTTTTGCCACAATTTCATCAAACATTCTACCCCCTAGCTAATGCATTAGATTTCACCTTGATTGGCCTAAGCAATCTGCGATGAATGGCTTTTTCATTATTACATAGTTATATATCATCTAAATTTTCACTTTCGTTTATAATAGTGACACCGTTGTGTAGTTGATAATTGTTCGTCTCTTTTTGTTGTACTGTAATGCGGGTTTAATCCCGTCTCGGGCCAAACAAAATTCTGTTCGTCCTTTTTTTCAGGCATATCTACATTGTCTACATTATAAGAAAGAACATAGTAGTTTCTATTCTATTTCAAGTTGAATATAAAAATTTCTTAACCTAGTGATTTACTCAAATAATCATTTTAAAAATATGTTTGCGTAATCATACGCTACCCTTATTTTGGTTGCAATATAAAATCTACTGAAATCAGACATAAACTAATACATCATTGAAACGACATTTATTAATCAAACATATCTGTTAAACACAGAAGTATATAGGAAGAGAATAAAACCACGAAACATTATTTTTATTTTTGATGCATTTGTTTTCCTATGCTCACATTTAGTGCATTCTTCGTCATCGCCATCCGGGCAATCCAGCTTTCCGTCGCAGACCTGGCTTCTCTTAATAATGATCATGGTTCTCAAATCGTATTGTTTTGGGCGTTCTTTGAATTTACATGCGTAGTCGTCCGTCAAAAGGCGCTCTGAAAAATCAATGTGTTTTGGGGCAATCAAATAGCACTAATATGTTATTACTTACATAAAACTATAAACATATGTGTGGGAAGACCACACTACACTATACACACAAATATGACAAAGGCAAAACCTGTAAAGTAAAAATATGGACCAATTGAGACATGGATGCATCGGTAAATGTCAAGTTCATCTAAAGAAATAAATAACACTTGTTTAGGTTGTGATCGTAAATATTAGTACAACGGAAATAAAGTCATAGGCTGCAATTGTTTTTCAAAAGTAAAAATTAACACGTAAATAAGTATACACTCACATGTTTAGTAGTGTTGAAAATATTGATGAGTACAGTATATTGGATATTCATTTAACTTTTGTTTTGTACGAAAAACTCTGTTTATGTATTGTATTATCACGCATCAACATCGTACTGCCTTGTTTTGATAGTGTCCGATGTTTTTATAAGTAGAATTGTGCCAATATTCTTAGCAATCAATATGGTGTGTCAGGCAGCTTTATATATATAACTAACAACTATAACTATATATATATTCCATTAAATGACGATGTTCAAGCAAGTTCTTGAAACTTAATTCTTAAACTTAACCATTTCTTTGGTTTAATTAAAGATGCCATGCCTGTATCTTTTGACCAGAATTGTTTACATCTTACTGTGTAACCATTTTTAAGTAGCGACTCTCGTAAACATGAGAAACTATGCAGCTAAAAATGCTACATCTCACAGTTCTCATTTACAGATCCCTAAGTACTACCATGTATTTTAATATTGCATAAAACTAGCAATGACTACACAATCATATTTGATGTTGTTAGCTTATTATGCCGCACATTACACAGCGTTGTTGTTGTGTATGCCCGGTAACGACTTGTCATATTTGTATCGCGTGAGATTTAGATGGAACAAAGAGCGGCCGCAAGAAAATGTTTGATTTAAATCCTTGTACCCAAACTACATCGTACACTGAAATGGTTACTATAAGCTTATATTTATACACTATTTTTTGCAATGCACTACTTTATTCAATTACATAAACGAACATTTTAAGTATTTATGGATATTAAGGATGTCATTTCTTTTATATCGCAAGCAATCCATCCAATAAACATATTTATACGTTTGTTCACATAAAAGTAATAGTACACAACAATTAAATAGCTAAAATGTATTTCTACTTACCTATTGCATGCTTTAGTCCATTGGAATGTTGCACAGGCCAATGTGCCGAAACACAACAGGCAATGATGGCCAACGCACTAACGTGGCGCATCATTGTCCGTGTCCAAGTGTGAGTCTTTCAAACGAATCATTTACTTAAATACTATATTTTTGCACACGGGACACGTTAAACACATTGAATTAAATACTATATATTTTTGCACACGGGACACGCAAATCACGGAACTTCACAAATTAATCTTTACGTAACTGTGTAACCCTAGGCAAGTTTTATTGGAAACCGTAAATTATAGATTTAAACCTGACGATTTTATAACTCGTATTTTTCATTATAGATTGTACAATTATCGACGATATATATGTATTTGACTAACCATGTTATGTGGAGTGTTGCCATTCAGTATTTTCATAGGGGTCATTTGCATCTGCACCAGCACAATATGATGAAGACATTACCTTGATCTATAATCAAACGACACTTATTATGGTTCATATAAGAGATATTATGCACAATTACTGATTGATTCATTGTAAATAGGTTAATTAACAATTCAATGAATAAAACTAAAAGTGGACTTCAAAACGTGTAACTCTTATAATAAGGTAAACGTCGTGACATACAATGTATATTAACATTAACACCAATTTTAAAAACAATAAATTCCAATAGAAATAATTATATTTCAAAACTGGTCCATGACTTCGTAATTCCGACAATGATTATGCATACAAAAGTATATTTACAAACAGTAATGATCTACAACCCTTCATGAATACATTAAAATGTTTCGAAACTTTACGATGTAAGCAACACTTATCTGACAATATTACTACGG
>Ga0224511_10002935_pt1 | contig 11919 bp, 2 predicted proteins | sample SF_May12_sed_USG_2_FD_169988 | JGI IMG/M metagenome (GOLD analysis project Ga0224511, IMG submission 169988) | Sediment microbial communities from San Francisco Bay, California, United States - SF_May12_sed_USGS_8_1 | ecosystem: Environmental > Aquatic > Marine > Sediment | place: USA... | reverse complement strand
TAATAAATGTTTATTTTCTGTTATCAGGGGACATCTAAACAATGTTAACATAAAACAAAAACAGCTGTTTTTCTTACAACAAGACATTTTATACCAAACTTTAACCTCAAAATAAACAAAACACATGTAAAAGACGACCTTACTATAAGACGGTCAATTACCTATTGCATAGACAACAAAACAAACAGAATAATGAAATAAAGAATAAACAAGTTCAACACTAGAAATTGTTTCAGTTTTTGACTCTATTTCTCAGTACATTTTAAAGAAATGTAATAAACTGTTTTAAACCCATATCGTTTTTACAAAATATTAATTTTTTAGGAAGTCCCTACGACTGACCCGGAACTGTCGTACGTGAACTAGGTCAAACTATCAACAAGTATGCTATAATGAAAATCGACAAAATAAAAAATCTTTATAGAATATTGGTCAGTGGAAAATTATCTACAAATCTATATGTAAAAAGTACAACTTATGCTGAAATTATGGCTTTACAATAATGTTTAAGAAGTGGGATGTAAACTTTTTACTGGTATTTTCACTTTCCACGGAAGCGGTGCAGTCAAGCGTTTCGTGATCACGACGTCAGTAAATCAAAATTTGACAACCAACAACAATATTTAAGCAGCTAATAAATTGAGAAAATGATTGGATAATTGATAAGTTGGTATACTTTGACATTCTGGAAAAACAAAAATGTTTATGCGAAGGTGACCCGGAACTGTCGATAGGTCAATGTTGAGTATTCACAAGTTTTGTAGGTGGGGGGTCCACTGGGTATGTTTCCCATAGAACGCCGTAGATGCATTCTGGAGGTATTTTTGCACTCACAATCTGCATACACCTATTGCATGAACTTTTAAGAGTTATATTTTTTAAGTTTGTCTTTCTAACCATTTATCTGGAATTTACAAATTAATAATTAACACAGCGTCTGCAAAACATATCGCTTTACAGAAGTAATAAATAATTCACGTAAATATTCTGTAGTTAAAAGGGGTTTAACAGTGGAGTTATCTTTGATGTGCCAACTATACTCTTTTAAAGCTAACTTTAAATACGAAAATAAAGAAGAACGTTCAAGCTAACACAAAACAACGTTTGCAAGAATGAGATTGCTTTAGAAGGCTTTAGTAGATCATAGATGAACTCCTAAAGTTATTGGGCTGATATATAACCTAAGCGTCCGCGTTGAAAGACAATTTCAAAGGGCTGGTGACACTGGGTATGCTTTATTTATTTTGCACAAAACAGCGTGGTGGAGAAACTGCACAAACATAATCGTTCCGTGAACTGCCTAACTAATAGCTAAAATGGTTGTTTTCAAGTGGCAGAAAAAATATGTCATGATTGTTATTATTGATGCGAACACATTTATATTATTCAAACGCTGCCGCTTGAACCTGTTTCTATACAGAAGCAATATTTTATGAAAAGAAAAGAGGAAGTAAATTAATTCGGAAATTGGGGATTACATCAATGATTTTAGGAAATGATTAATCGAAAATAAAACGCTGACCTGTTTTGCGGTGGATTATGCTTATACATCGAAAAATTACGAACGACAACACTGTAAGAGCTATATACTTTATAAAATAAAATAAGTAAATGCATGTTTCACATACAGGAAACAAGTGTTTAAAGTGTGTTTTGTGTGCACATAAACACTGATTAACAATAAAATTTTAAATAACAAGAATCCGGCATGTACAATGAACCGGTTAGTGTCTGGGTTGTTTTACGACGTGATGTCACTTCGGTTGATCGCGGCCCTAGAGGACATGGGGGTGACGGAGTTGATTGTGGGAAGGAGACGACACACGTACCTGCAGGACGAGTCTGCAGAGTCGGTGACAGACAAGTTAGTTGGTGGAAATATTGTGTCATACCACTTCGGGAGTATGACTGAAGGGACAACCACTCCCGGCATGGGGTCGGACATAGATGCACTTGGCTGTGACGAAACTGTGAACATCATGTCTGAGTGGCCGGAGTGGGAGCGTGGGAGACGGAACATGCTGATGGTGAAGCACGAGACGTGTTCTCCACAACACTACCGCCTGCAGGAGGCTAGAGACGACCTGCCTCTACCACTTACACAGTCATATGATCTGTTCTGTGTTACTGATCATGACGGCAAGATATACAGAAGTAATACACAATCGGAACATTTAATGAGACATGCAACTGCTGACAATAATTTACCCTACGTTCACACAGGACCGTCACATAGCGGCTCTGAGATATATGACCATGTGTCTGCGTATCGATGTAGAACACTGCCAGCAGAGTGCGAATCTTGGTTTACACGATCTCGACATGGAAACTGGCCCACACAGGAAATGCAACAGGTTGCCCGAGAACTTGGCTGTTTCCTGATACCTGACGGTCACTGTTTCAGTGCATATAGTTCTATTGAGTGGCGCGTATCACCCAGTCTCATTGAGCGCCATCTCATGTTCAGCATGGAGATTATACATGTCCAATGCTACGTAACATTAAAACTACTGAAGAAGGACACAATAAATCCCTATCTGAATGGAAACGGCAAGCTGACGAGTTTTCATTGCAAGAAGACACTTGTCTATGCCAGGGAGCAACTGTTGCCTGAGATGTGGACATCCGACCATTTATTTGACTGCATCATTTCTTGTTTGATATTGCTTCGTGGCTGGACCTTCAGAGGACATTGTCCACATTACATAATGGACAAAGTGAATCTATTTGACGGAAAACTAAACAGCAAGCAAAGATGCCGTCTCCACACGATCCTGACCAAAATCATTGACACCCACCTCGCGCCCTTGGCCTCTGTGAAAACCGACGACCTCGGTCACCGCCTCCTGCACACTTTGTACACCGTGGCCATTTGGGACATGACGCCAAGGAGGGCCGTGTATCAAGGTATTACAGGGTTCCTGTCTGTAGACGTTAACGAAAGTCAAATGAAGCATGTGGGTTTTATATTGTGTGACGCTGCTGATCGTTCACCAGATAGACTGTGTCTGTATCTACATTCCCTGATCACCCAACCGCCACAGCAGCTACACAGACACCGCAGTGAGCAGGCTTTATGCAGACTGGACGCCGTAAAGAGAGAATACGTTTTTAGACATTTGCAGCAGCACTTGGCGTCAACGGCAGCGTCCATTTGCCTCCAACACGGCATTCAAATGGGCAATAGAATCTGGTCATGGTATGACGCAGCGATGAACACGGACGTCGCCTCCACAAGACTGAAGCTGGCCTCCATGTTATATTGTAAGGGTGACCTTCAGCTGGCGGCTGATGTACTGGATGATGTTGAACGTAGATACGACAAAACTGTACAAGCCGTGTGTGGGTGTGCCAGGATGGATCCGTTCGTTGATAAGCCCCATGCGTTATTTACTAAGGCTGTGAATGAAGAAAACATTGATGTGTTGTCGACAAACAGAGTTGCTTACTGTGTACGTTTTCTTCCACAAGAAGCATTTTGTGTTCCGCCAATACTACACTATGAGATGGTCAGGGCAGTCGGAGATGAGCTTCAACACCGGGATATTATTGAACGTGTGTTTATGAACTGGGCCATTGTGGATTACCGGCCATTCCTGCACTATCTGCAGTACCTCACGTTCCGCGGTCTTGGTCTCAGACACAGACAACAACAGGCGCTCCGTTCATTGAGTGACAGCAGCTTGGACGGCCTCGAGCATGATCATTTGTTCCACCTGGTGACTGTCCTCCACCTCTACGCCCACTGCATGGCCTGGCGCTACGTCTCTACGTGCTGTCACAGTCGTACTATCCGAAAAACAATGTTGCCAACTGGCACATACAGAGACTTACTAGAATACAATGATGCTTGGAAGAATATAAATGATTTCATTCATTTACGTGTGTTGTTTGTAGTGAATTGACGCAACGGACAGACTATGAATGTGGTTTATAAATGTGTTTGGCAAAACAAAGTTTTATTGTTAATCAAGTACTTTACAAAAAGGACCTTAAAGGTCATTTACTAATGATTACATTTATCAGTGAATAATACATGTAGTGTTGGATAAGTATTGATAATTTACAAAATTGCTTAACATGTTTATTAAACTAATATCATTTTTTGTCAGTAAAGATTGCATGAATATCTATGATCGCTGATTCCTTTTACAGTTGCTGAATTGTAAAAACATGCATGCACATGGGGTCGTTCTATTAAATCCATGCATAATACTAGCTGATAAAGAATTCTTGAATTCTTGGTAGTGTTTCATTTTTGTTTATCTTGTAATTTTATTATTGTAAGAATAAAACACTTAGCCATCTTTTTCTGGTAAAAATGTTGTTGCAACCGCCTGACGTTAACGAACTTGAAATACAATACAATGAAATACATTGAAATACAATATGGAATTATTATTTTGTCCATTGACCAATTTTATGTATTACATTGTATTATACACAATGGCAATTGCCTGGCTTAAAGATCTTAGGTCTGTATCTTATACCCATATAATCGGTCACAAATATTGCAATATTTTAAGCATACATGTACTAGATAAATAAACATTGCAAAAGAAATTGATCAATTTTGTGACAAATAATGTGTTTTTGGACAAAAATGTCAAACACAACAACAACAACAAAATAAGCAATCAAATATGAAAACCCTTGCCGGAGCCGGGAATTGAACCCGGGACATTGCGTACACAAAGCGGATGCGCTACCTCTGCACCACCGAGTCAACTGTGAGTCACAATTGTAGTAACGCTATTTAACTGTTTCGACGCAATGGGTCGAATTGTAAATAAACAAAGCTGAATTTGCGGGCCAAACATTTTCAACAAAGTCATTTTTTTGTAATATTTGACATGCATGGATAACTATTTTTGGCAGTTTCTCATATTTACGGGAGTAGGTTTCACTGCTCAAATATGGTTGAAATTTAAGATGTAAACAATTCTGACCTAAAAGATACAGACATAGCATCTTTAACGTATGACCATCCTAACGGATTCCCATATTTGCAGCTAGGAGATTTTATAAACCTTTTTTATTTAAAACTATGGCATTTTAAGACGATCCACCGCACAACTTTTCTCAGTTTTTGGATTTTTGATTTTATAAACAAGATTGAAAATTTTCTTTTTATTCATATTTAAGGGAGGTAATAAGGTGTAAAATTACTTCCCTTTAATTTAATTTAAGCAAATATAGGTTACTTGCATTTTTAAAAGATTTTTCCACGGTTGAAAAGTAAGAGCATATTATATATAACATTTAAATGAAAAAATCTTGTTTATTTTTTGATAAAAAAAATACAAATGTGTCTCTTTCATAGTCCATTACAAAGGTCTTACCTTAAACAAAAAGCCCAAATTTATACTTTCAGAACTTTCAGAACTGTGTATGACACGCAATCGTTTTCCTTATCAGAATGCTTGTTGAATGTAAATATATGACAGATGACAAACAAAAGGAACCATATCGCATGTCTATGCTAAGGTTTTCCCAACATGCTTGTCGGCATTGCCTTTCTACACAAAAACTGTTTTAACACTCGATTCCTTAGCCTTACGACCGGGCATAAACGAAACTATTTTCAATGACCGAAACTGAGTTATGTGTACTATATATTGACAGATCCATAGTCCAAACAATTATTTTGAATAACAATAGACGTAACCATAAACTTTGACATGTTACATGTGCCCAATTGTTAGCGACTTGCTTGAGGTGAACTTTTTACTGCAATCTATTGTTAAGATAAACAGACTATAAGAAGTTTAGCCACCTATATATCTACATATTGGGTGCTGTGTTTGCAGCATGGGGGTCGTGGCAGGAGGGAACGACTCGATGGCGAGAGCCCTGTGTTAAACGCTTTATAATGTTTGAGGCATAACAATCATAGGTCCGCGTCCGTTAGGAGGGCTCGCGCCGGGTACCCCCACCCACCCCCTGCATGGATCCGCTAGTGTATGATGTGTTTTGTATGGTCACAAGGCTATGTATGAGGAGCAGGGGACCAGACAACTTGTCATAAACTCACCGGGCTGGTCAAACAACGACTGAGACGGCGTGAACTCAACATGGTGAGGCCCGCATATGCTTAGCATTGCGATAGAAATTTATATTTCTAACACCAAATACATTAATCTATTTTAAATATAGAGCCGCGGAAAATGATGTAACTGTGTAGTCCTGTTTTTTGCTTGCTTTAATCTTTCCAGAATTATTTTACACGTAGTAACCCTATCATTCTAACTGAGAAGTATACGAATGAAGTTGTTATTATTTATGCTTCGTTAGATTTCGTTTTTAAATTATATCTAAACATTTTTCTTTAGAATTTAAGTATGTAATGATTTGACATTCCAGGACCTGAAGACACAAGCTACACTGCAGCAAGTTTGTTGTGAAAATTATTCGCTGTTCACAAACATTTTGTTGTGATGAAAGCCTTGCAAGACATTTAAGCCTGGAATTAGTAACTACAGAATTCTACAGGGTTGTGACGAAACAAGCGTCACCTTATACACGTGTGTACACTTTTCAGTCATTCGGCGCAAAAAATAATAGTATTTCTAAAAAGGATGTTGTTTAATTGTCTTTAATTAATGTATTGGTTTCTGTATTTGATGTAATGGTTGTTTACACACATTAGTTAATGCAAAACAAAACCCGTCACGTCTCATAACACTTATTATAACTTCAGTTTAAAATATAGTTAATGAACTCTTCCATAGACCTCGTGCGTCATACTATGTATTAATTGAGACATCTAATTGTTAAAAAATAGTTGGATGTTCTGTCAAGAATACCGCTGTGTTAATTTGTTAAGAGTGCATGTAGAATGTTCATTTAAATACAGACTCAGTCCAAGTGTGTTTAACATTCATGTTCAATACTTCAGTGAATTATCGTTTTTAAAATGGGATACATACTTGTACAAAACGAATTTATAAGAGATCATTAATGGATAAAAACAGTCCTGCAGACGTACATACCGCTTTAAACTACTTGAAGATAAGCCGTATTTAGTGAGTAAATAAAACCATGATTTATACGCCAACACGCATGTGTCACGCGTGCAAGATAACTCGTTCGATATTTGACCAAGTTTAAAATGTTTTCAAGTAGAAAACTTCAAAATACTAATCGGCAAAACTAATATAATTCAAGAGAAAATGGCTGTATGACGTTGTGAAATCTAGTTCGATATTGCAAAAGCCGACCAGATAATCAGTTTTATTTCAGGTATCTGAAACGGTTTAACAAAATGACGAGAAGGCATGAAAATAACGTGAGCAAAAGAATTATGCCATATGTGTTTCAACTCTCTAGCGGATCCGGAGGGGGGGCGCACCCGGAGCCGGGATCGCTCGCGATTTATGTTAAAACAACATTTTAATACAATAATAGATATAGAGCCAAAACATGCACTCCCCCGTAATCCTGGATCCGCCACTGAAACTATCAATTTTGCGACGTCATATTGCGCGTTACGGTTCTTTGAATGTCGTTTTAATCAGCACTGACTGCAAACATGCACAGCTACCATTTTGAAGTAAGAATTAAACAGGTGAAAAGGAAAGCCCTCCGGATACATAACCTGCGTGGGAAAGTAGCAACCTCGTTAAACTAAGAAGAAAAAATAAAGTAATGCCTAGCAGAACATGAATCAATTCTGTGCAACTTGTAATTTAAGTGAAATTTCACTATACACCTAATTTATGAAGTATTATACCCATTGTGGTCATTTCTTGCCACCGTAACTGTTTGCGGCTTTTATAAATAAACCTTAAATAACTCTTAACTCACGGCACAAATGTGACATTCGCTGTTCTATACTGAAGATTAAGGAGTGTGACATCAACCCTTTTTAGTACGCATTATTCAGATGCTTGTTTAGACTTTAGGCAGTTCGAAATAGCGTCGCTATGCAGTACGCAACACTCCATCTACAAATTGTATATCGTATGCAGACATTACGTGTTACTTTTAAAAGGTGTATTGTTCATGAAGAAACGTAACTTTAAGTCAACTAGCTCATTTTTTGTTCGCGCGCTCGCTTAGCTCTGTTAATAGTGAGTCCTGGTTACACGTAACATGGACTGCCTGGATCGAAAATTAAAAATCTTTCAAGCAAACACAAAACAACGATTGCAAGAATGAGTTAGCTTTTTTTCTTTGTGTAAATTTAAACGCCAAAACGTTACATTGTTGATTTTGTGTTAAACGGTACGCAGTACGAATGGTAAAAAAAGCTATACGCAGTACGCAGACTTCAAATTTTTTTATAAAGACGCAAGCAAGGGGGCGTCATCCTCTTCTTGCAGTGTTGTTTGGATTCATTCTGTTCGAATAAGTAATAAGCGCCTTAGCAGATCATAGATAAACTCCTAAGTTATTACGTTGTTATATAACATAAGCGACCCGCGTTGAAAGACTATTTCAAAGGGCTGGTACACACGGTATGCTTTATTTATTTTGCATAAAAACATTGTGTTTGACCCTTTTGTTTCTATTTCGGTAAACTTTCTTTACATGCATGTTAATTTTGCCGACAAAATCGAGTAAATCCGTGACTGAATTCACTGGAGAAAGGCGAATTTTAGAATTTATTTAGAACGAACCCGCCTTAGGGGTCTTTATTGAACATGTTATTAATATATAGTAAAACTTTAAATGACGAGCACAGCGTGGTGATAAACTGCACAAATATAATCTTTCCGTGAACAACAGACTTAATAGCTAGAATGGTTGTATTCAAGTGGCATAAAAATATGTCATATTTTTATTATTGATGCGAACACATTTATATTATTCAAACGCTTGAACCTGTTTCTATACACAAAGAATATTTTATGAAAAGAAAAGAGGAAGTAAATTAATTCGGAAATTGGGGTTTACGTCAATGACCTTTAGGAAATGGTTAATCGAAATTAAAACGCTGACATGTTTTGTGGTGGATTATGCTTATACATCGAAAAATTACGAACGACAACACTGTAAGAGCTATATATTTTATAAAATGACATAAGTAAATGCATGTTTCACATACAAGAAACAAGTGTTTAAAGTGTGTTTTGTGTGCACGTAAACACTGATTAACAATAATATTTTAAATAACAACAATCCGGGATGTACAATGAATCGGTTAGTGTCTGGGTGGTTTTACGATGTGATGTCACTCCGACTGATCGCGGCCCTGGAGGACATGGGGGTGACGGAGTTGATTGTGGGCAGGAGACGACACACGTTCCTGCAGGACGAGTCTGCAAAGTCGGTGTCACTCAAGCTACGTGGATCAAATGTTGTGTTCTACCATTTCGGGAGTATGACTGAAGGGACCACGACTCCCAGCATGGGGTCGGACATAGATACACTGTACTGTAACGACGGCGTGAACATCATGTCCGGGTGGCCGGAGTGGGAGCGTGGGAGAGAGAACCTGCTGATGGTGAAGCACGAGACGTGTTCTCCACAACACTACCGCCTGCAGGAGGCTAGACGAGACCTACCTTTACCCCTCACACAGCCATACGATGAGTACTGTGTGACTGATCATGACGGCAAGATATACAGAAGCAATAAGGGAATCGGACATAGAGTTAGACAAATAAATGCTGACGCTAATTTACCATACTTTCATGCAGGACCGTCACATAGCTTCTCAGAGATGTATGACTTTGTGCCTGCGTATAGGTGTAGAACACTGCCAGCAGAGTGCGACTCCTGGTTTACACGATCCCGACCTGAAAATTGGCCCACACTAGAAATGCTACAGGTTGCAAGAGAACTAGGCTGTTTCCTGATACCTGACGGTCACTGTTTTAGTGAACATAGCGATGTGGAATGGCGCGTATCTCCAAGTCTTATTGAGCGCCATCTCATGTTCAGCATGGAGACTATACATACCCAATGTTACGTTACATTAAAACTACTGAAGAAGGACACCATCAACCCCTATCTGAATGGAAACGGAAAGCTGACGAGTTTCCACTGCAAGACAGCGCTTTTCTATGCCAGGGAGCAACTGCTACCGGAGATGTGGACAGTCGACCGTTTATTTGACTGTATTATGTATTGCCTGACATTACTTCGTGACTGGACGACCAGCGGGCATTGCCCACATTACATCATGGATGAAGTCAACCTTTTTGACGGAAAAATAGACAGCGAACAAAGAATGCATCTCCATGCGATCTTGACCATAATCATTGACACGCACCTTGCGCCCTTGGCATTTGTAAAAACTGACAGTCTCGGTGTCCGCCTCCTGCACAATGTGTACACCGTGGCCATCTGGGACATGACGCCAAGGAGGGCCGTGAATCAAGGTATCACAGGGTTCCTGTCTGGATTCGGCAACGTACAGCAAATGACGAATGTGCGTGATATATTGCACTTCACCGCTGGCTGTTCACCAGATGCGATGTGCCTGTATCTGCATTCCCTGATCACCCAGCCACTACAGCAGCTACACAGACACCGCAGTGAGCAGGACTTATGCAGACTGGATGTCGTGAACAGAGACAGCCTCATCAGATATCTGCAGCAGCACCTTGCGTCAACGGCAGCGTCCATTTGTCTTCAACACGGCATACAGATTGGCAGTAGAATCTGGTCATGGTACAGCGCAGCGATGAACACTGACGTCGCCTCCACAAGACTGAAGCTGGCCTCTATGTTGTACTGTAAGGGTGACCTCCAGCTGGCGGCTGTTGTACTGGAGGATGTTGAACGTAGGTACGACAACACTGTGCAAGCCATGTGTGGGTGTGGTAGGATGGATCCATTAGTTAAAAAGCCCCGTGAAGCATTTACTGAGGCTGTAAATGACGAAAATATTAATGTGTTGTCAACAAACAGAGTTGCGTACTGTGTAAGCTTTCTTCCACAAGAAGCCTTTTGTGTTCCGCCATTTTTACACTACGAGATGGTCAGAGCAGTCGGTGATGACATTCAACACAGTCATCCTGCTGATCGTGACTGGATGAACTGGGCCGTGGTGGACTCCCGGCCGTTCCTGCACTACCTGCAGTACCTCACGTTCCGTGGTCTCGGCTTCAGACACAGACAAAAACAGGCGCTCCGATCATTGATAAGCAGCAACCTGGACGGCTTCCGCCATGGTCAGCTGTTCCACCCGGAGACAGCACTCCACCTCGCCACCCACTGCATGGAGATGGAGAACAGGCCTGACCTGGCGCTACAAGGCTACCTGGCGTCACAGTCGCGCATACCGAGAAACAATGCTGCCAACTGGCACATACGGAGACTTACTAGAATACAATGAGGCTTGGAAGAATATAAATGATTTCATTCATTTACGTGTTTTGTTTATAGTTAATTGACTCTACGGACACACTATGAATGTGGTTTATGTGTTTGGCAAAACAGCATTTGATTGTTAATCAAGTACGTATATTACAAAATAAAAGGTTATTTTACTAATGTTTATATTCATCAGTGAATAATACATATAGTGTTGTTTGATTACTGGTAATTTAAATAACAGGTTTATTTAACTAATATCATTTTTTGTTAGTAAAGATTGCATGAATATCTATCATCGCTGATTCCTGTTACAGTTGCTGAATTATAAAAACATGCATGCACATTAGCGTCTTTTATTCGCTCTATTTGCACTAATGCGAGACGATGGTCATATTTTTTTCTCGATTTCTTTTAAAAGTACGATTTGTTCGACTGAAGATTTTTTTTAGATTATGTTAACGTCGCGAAATTTAATACGATATACCCTTTTCCTTATACCGAATTCATTTTATTATAAGAAAAGCGGCTGACTATTTTGTTCTGACAAAACAATAGCGTTATAGTTCAGCACATGGGTTATATATGAATTTTAATCGTTTTAAGAGTTATATAATGTTTAATTACATTGTTACGCATACCGGTATTTTAACT
>Ga0224511_10002934_pt1 | contig 11919 bp, 6 predicted proteins | sample SF_May12_sed_USG_2_FD_169988 | JGI IMG/M metagenome (GOLD analysis project Ga0224511, IMG submission 169988) | Sediment microbial communities from San Francisco Bay, California, United States - SF_May12_sed_USGS_8_1 | ecosystem: Environmental > Aquatic > Marine > Sediment | place: USA... | reverse complement strand
ACGATTACAAATTACTCGAACGCTCTAATGTACAATGGCTCTGTTGCAAGTGTGAAAGTATCAATATAAGCACGTTCACATTCAGAAGTTACGAAATTGAAACATCAAACATTTACGAACCGCTTTCAGATCAAAATTTGACCATAGACTCTATCAAATCTGATTCAGCCCCCTGAGATTCAGTAGCGCAAAAACCAGCAAGAATGATTCCAAAAACACAGGACCAGATCTGAGTCACGGCCATTCTCATTCACCAAGCACAACACAATCAAGGCTAGACATTAACCCGTATGACGTACCAGCAAAAAGAAACCTCCGCATAATGACCATAAACTGCCGGAGTATCAAAGATAAAAGAATTTTAGACTGCTGTACATAACCTTAAACCCGATATTGTTTGCGGAACTGAGTCCTGCTGAAAGGAATAAAACCGGGACACGACCCAACAAAAGACGCAATAAAATCGAGCAAAATTTTCCCACCTGAATATAATGTTTACAGAAATGACAGAGGTACACTTGGAGGAGGAGTATTTATAATAATAGAAACATCTATAACATTAATCGAGAAAACAGAATTCATCACTGAAGGAGAATTACAATGGGTTAAGATCAAAATGAAAAATAACAAAGATTTACTGATTGGCTCATTCTATATGCCACACAGAGAACAGAAACACCTAGATGAACTACAGAAATCTCTAGACCAAAGTAACATCACTAACAAAATAATCACTGGGGACTTCAACTGCCCAGATATAAACTGGAACACACACACAGCAAACGGGCCAGACAGAGACATTCAGCAAGGTCTCGTCGACACCATGAGCGCAAACAACTTCACTCAAATACATAATAAACCAACTAGAGAAGACAACCTCCTAGACTTAGTTTTTGTGCCACTTTAGTTAAATCATCCATACATGTTCCTGGAATATCAGACCATGATATAATAATCACGGATATGAAAACCAAAATCCAGTACAACAAAACCCCAGCCAGGAAATGCTACATCTACAATAAAGCAAACTGGGGCGGCATTAACGTTGAGCTTGACGAACTAGCATCGATCATGGAATCACAAAACAACCAAGGAAAAACAGTACAAGAGATGTGGAACACCTTCAAAACCAACCTCTTTGGAACAATGGACGCAAACATACCAAATAAAGAAATCAGATCCAAAAGTAACATCCCCTGGATAAGAAAGAAACATAAGAAAATGATTAAGCAGAAACAACGACTATATAATCAAGCAAAGAAAACCAAAAACTGGAAAAACTATAGGCAATTTCAAGAAGAATGCAAAAGGGAACTAAGGAAAGCAGAATGGCAATACTATCACAAACATAATGGAAGGTTTAAATAACAACAACACCAAACCGTTCCGGAAATATGTAAAATGCAAAAGGCAGGATGCAAATGGTATAGCTCCACTCAAAAAAGGTACCACCCTTGTAAATGATAGCAAAGGTAAAGCTGAAATTTTATTAGACCAATTCAAATCAGTTTTCACAACATCATCCAAAGGGGACCTTCCAGACACAAGAATCAAGTCTATGCAGAGTATCAAAAAGATCACAATCGACCAAAATGGCCTAACGAAACTCCTCAAACAAATACACTCATCGAAAGCCTCAGGACCAGATAACATACCCAACAGAATACTCAGAGAATGCGCAGAAAAAATATCACCAATCCTTTAAATAATATTCCAAAAATCTTTAGACACAGGCGAACTACCAAAGGACTGGAGGGACGCAAACATATCAAGCATCTTCAAAAAAGGCGACAAACATCAAGCCGAAAACTACAGACCGGTCTCTTTAACTTCGGTTCCATGTAAAATCCTAGAACACATTATCTGCACACATATGATGAAACATCTAGAAACAAACAAAATACTAACAAACCTAAACCATGGCTTTAGATCTCGATACTCCTGCGAAACTTAGCTCATAACAACGTTAAATGGCCTACTTACTAAACATGACCAAGGGAACCAAATAGACATCGCCATCCTAAATTTCTCGAAAGCGTTCGACACAGTCCCACATGACAAGCTCCTTCACAAACTCCGCCAATATGGCATCAGAGGACCCCTCCATACATGGCTCTCCCACTTCTTAACCGAAAGAAAAATGAGAACAATAGTCGAAGGCAAGCAATCGGAAGAAACATCAGTAGACTCCGGGGTCCCACAAGGGACAGTATTAGGACCGATCATGTTTTTATGTCACATAAATGACTTGCCAGACGCTGTCACCTCATCAGTAAGGTTATTTGCTGACGACTGTCTGCTATACAGAAACATCAAACACCAAGAAGATCACCTAAAACTACAGAAGGATTTAGAAAACCTTGAACACTGGGCAACCAAGTGGGGCATGCGTTTCAATGCCAAAAAATGCTATATTATGCCAATAAACCAACGTACATCCAAATTATACCAACTGAATAACCACATCTTGTACAACAAGTCCAAAGTAACCCATACCTAGGCCTCGAAATATCAAATGATCTCAAGTGGTCACTCCATATTAACAATGTCACCAAAAGAGCAAATGCTACATTAGGATTCCTAAGAAGAAATCTACGAAACGTCCCTAATAATTGCAGAAAAACAGCTTACATGGAACCCATACATCAAAAGAATAGATAAGCTTGAAAAAATACAAAACAGAGCCATCAGATTCATCAAAAAAGATTACAAGACGAGAACTCCGGGATCAATCGCAAAAATGAGGAAAGAACTAGAACTAGACACACTTGAAGAAAGAAGAACAAGTCTCCGACTGATTCTGATGTACAAGGTGGTTGAGGGGCTGGTGGCGGCTCATAAACGCAATCGTTTTCCTTATCAAAATGCTTGTTGAATGTAAATATTTGCAAAGCATCTTTCTTTTTTATAAACTTAAAATAATAATAATAAATAAAGGAATTAACACTGTCATCCCGGTTGTACACGTAGGTAGCTATCTTTCACTCAAACACATATTATTGATCGAATACGCAAGATATAAAAACAGTCTAAAATCAATCGCCTATTAAAGATATGTATCAATAAAATACATTTGACAATTCTAAATAATTGTCCTACTATGGGCGAACATTTGGATACAATGTACTGATTAATTGAATATTTATAAAACAGGTCAAAATTTCATTTCAAATGTATTGTATCATCAATCATTGAACATTTATTAGGCGTCTGCTTCTACGATGAAATAAATGTAAATTGCAGACCTGTCCATTTATTGGACTGTACATTTGGTCGATTATGAACACGCCAGGAAATGTACAATGAAATGCTACTAATAAGAACACCTAGTTGACAAAGTTTAATATATTTATCACATTGGGTCCGTAACGTTGTCTTTGCAAATAAAAATCGCATCGCTCAGTTGAAACATTGATTTTTTATTCCAAATAAAAATAAAAATACATTCATTAAATTCAAAGAGAGCTAGCACGTGACACCATGCAATGGTTATCAAGGCTGCTGGGCGCACATTTCCGGATGCATGCAGTCGAAGCAGACGTGCTTGTGTTCCCGTGCGCATGGGCAACCGGAAGCCTTGCAGCACGCGCACTCTGTGCTTGAGGGCTCGAAGTAGCAGTAGCAGCCGACACTGACAGCAGTGTAGTTGTTGAGAGGCGCTAAAAACCATGATGAAACTTAATTTAAATTATATTTGTTTCGTAAATCGTAAGTTTAGCTTTATCAGTTTTTTTTATGAAGCGTTAAAAATATTCTTCTCAACATAAAGACATAATCTATTTTTATAGAAGTATCTTAAAGAAGAGTGTTTATTTAATGTTCAGAAGGCATGGTTTAAAAAGTGCACATTGGTAATACAGAAAACACGAATCTTAAGTACATGAGAAAATGATAAATACTATTATATTGCCAATGAACTAATTTATGTTATGTATTGTTTGGTATTGTATAAAGAGGACGAACAGTTATTGAATCTCAACGCTCACCCGTTTCACCCACACCGGAAGTCGTCGTCGGCGTCCACGCGGTCTGGTTCGTACTTGGCTGACACGTGCCCTGGCCGTCACTGACGTCACGATCTCCACTCTCGTAACACGTGTTTTCGATAACGCATGAACCAGCCTGTAGTGTATACAGAATTACATTGGTCATTTGTTACAGACAACACACACACAAATGTCTACCACTGGTGTTTTGTGTATTTGGTCATTCATTACAGACAACACACACACAAATGTCTACCACTGGTGTTTTGTGTATTTGGTCATTCATTACAGACAACACACAAACCAATGACTGCCACTCACATTGTTGTCATATATAATACCAACAACAAAAATTTAGGTAAGTTAACACATTGTTTTATACTTGAAACCAAATCAATGTCGTTTGCATTTTATTTAAACTTATTTATTTAAGGTCGATTGCGAAACAAGTTATCCCAACTAAAAAACTTTGAAAGTCAGCCATCTTGATTTTGCGTTTCTATACAGATCATTATTTTTACTCCGATGTATTATCATAAAATGTATGTTGCTTCGATTACAATTGTTATACTGATTTTCAAAGAAATAAAAACTTAAAAACGAAGTTATCCCAACTTATATTAATCACTCTCGACCGCTAATTCCGGATGGTATCCATCTCTTTTTTTGAACGAGGTTTGAGAGGAGAGAGAAGCCAGATCTGTCCTTACATGCTGAGCGCAAAGCAAGGAATCATCTGGTACCATTTTTATAAAGTCTTTGGTATGACGCGGTCGGGGATCGAACCCACGACCTCCCGCTTACGGGGCGAACGCTCTAACCACTAAGCCACCGCTGCTTTTGCATTTGGTACTGAATATTTGTGGAGTAAATTATTTCAATAGAAATGTATATAGGCGTTTTGGCAAAATGAAAAGTTATTTATTACCTTGATGGCACATTGTCCGTCTACGTCGCAGTCCATACAACGTGTGTTGTAGAGGTAGTACGTCATTTCCGGGCTGCTGCTGACGCCATGGTTGTTGCTTAGCGACAGCTGGTACCCGATTAATGCCGTATCAGGAGCTAAAATCAAGTCAATATGTTTGGTACTACTATATTTTTATTGGTTGAACCATTATGTACTAGCTGACAAAACTAACACAACAATATTTTGCATGAACGCTTTTCAAACACTGCTCCGTTAGTACATTTGAATATATAAACAAAAATAGAAGCATGCGCTATGGCCAAGTAAGAAAAAGAGTACCAAGCACGTTTAAATATAATACAAATGTATATAAAATATCAAGAAGATAAGTACAGTGAAGGAGATACAGGTTAGGGGGCTGTCGGAATATAGCAGGTAGAAAGGGAGTTTGAGGGAACGCAAGGAATGATGGGAGAAAACTAACCAAGACATATTATTAGAGTGGACTTAACATGAGATTGTAAAAGGGTTAACCACATAAGGAGGAATAAATAAGTGTGGAATTAGAGGTTGTGTGGAAAGGGGGTTAAAAGATAGTTAGAAGGTAAGTGTTTAGAGTCGGGATTCAGAAAACGAGAGTTGTAGTGTGGTGAAAGTTAGATAAAAAGAGGAAGTAATCAAGAGAAAAAGTTAAATGTAGATGGAATGGATTAAAAGGGTGTGGAGTTAGAAAAGACGGGTTTATAGGAAAGGGAGTAAGAAATGGATGAGTTTATATGATATCGGTTACAAAGGAAGAAGTTTAGAGGCGATGCAGTTAGAAAGAGAGAGGCAAAGAAGGGACGTTATTAGAAATGTAATTGTTAAGATTGGATGGAGTTAGAAAGGGTATGGTTTAGAGGGGGCAGTGCGCGGAGAGGAACTTGAACTAAATTCATTTTGACGAGTCTTTTCCCAAAAGGACAATTCTCATATTCTTGGCGTTGCAACAATATATTTGTTGACCATCCCCTTTCTTACCTAATACAGTAATAGCACTTTGATAACTGTTCACATGCCTGTGAGGGTTGATAATTTAAGTCAGCCCTTTAGTAAATCTAGTGTCCACCAGGATGCAAAAGAAAGCAAAACACAATAGCACGGAGCCATTATACAGGGAGTCATTTTCTCAGTCTTTAAAAGTGGTGTACACCGTGTACGCTCGGCCGTACATGCCTATGCATGGCTACGCGTATGTATTTGACATGTATATTTTTGAACGCATTTGAAATATTTGCTATTTTTTAAGCATACGCGATGTTAACAAAGAAATGAACACACGTATTTTTAAGTGTCAAATATCAAAACTTCTCTTAATACATCTTACTCCAATTAAGTGAAGTAAGAGGACAGGTCGCGTAGTTTGTTGACCGGAAATTGACGATCTGTTCCGTGGCGTTGGTTTCCATTGTCCATCGACCATCAGCGTCTCTCTGGAACACCGTTTCAGCACGGGGATGTATTAATTTATACAATTATATTGATTGTATTTAAAAATTATTACATGGATAGGACATTGTTGATACTTTCTACATTTTAGACGCACTTATTTTTCAAAGCAATAAGCTAAACGTTACTAAATGCTACTTAAGAAATAGTTTCTAAGAACAATGTGATATTTAGAGTGAATGATAAACGACATATACTAGTAATCTATGCTGCTCTGTACGAAGCGGGACCGTCATACACGCATCTTTAAAGAAATTGTTGAGTGCCAATTACCCGGTCCGTACTTGATGTTAAGGAGATGAGACATATTGAAATGCCCAAAGCAGCCCCCCAAAAGTCCATTTGTCATTTTCAAAAACTAGAGATAATATTGAAATGAAATAAGCAAAATACTGTGAGGTTACCTCAAACGTACCATTTTTTATTATTAAAACATAAAATTAATTGTTACTTAAATATTAATTAGCCAAAACAATAGATTTCACGCGGGCATGCAGAACTCAAAATTTAATAGGACTTTTGGGAGCATACTTTGGGCATTTCAATATGTTTCACCACCTTAATAACGACCAGTGCTGCATGCGTTATAAGTCGAATACAGAATAATGGAACATAACGCTCGGAGCTCATATTAAGTGAGGTATAACCTTAATTATATAAATATTCTTAAAGCAAAACATACCAGCATAGCGCGAGCATGACACGTGGTTTCTCCCGCTTTAAAGTTCCCGCCAACTAATGTCGGCTGGAAACACTCCCCTTGATCCACTGCGCATGTGTGACCGCTACAATTGGGCAAACCATAATTTACAAATTGTAGTCTCCAAAACACACGATAGGCACCATCATAATAAATATGTTAAGACTATATACCTATAAAACTAACTTAATAAAATATAGTCCGTACTCTTTTGACACAAACGCTCACGTATCATATATATGTATAATTATGTTTGTACCTCTGCTTTTGTACTCGCATTTATGTAACATACTCAAACGCCCCATACAACAGGTACACTGGAGCAAGCAATGAATGTTAAAAACATACCCTGAAATTCCGGTAAAAGATGGAGGCAACCGGAAGTCGACTGAACAGTCCTCCTCTTCGAAGCCCTGGGCACACTGACACCCGCCGTCCAAGCAGTCGCCATTTCCGGAACAATCTCCGGGACACGGCCGGTACTGCGCAGGCGGTGAGTACGTCTGGTTCGCGTAGTTGCCGGGATCCGTCAGGTGGCTGAACTGACACTCACCCAGCATTGCCGTCAGCGCTGACATCGCCATGTTGGCGTCACCCGTCAACTAAACCCGTCGCAAAAGGTAATGGTTAGAAAAATACTTTTATTGGAATATGTTCTTTGAAATATGCTTAAATAATTGTAATACGTCCACCAATTATTGAACTGGAAACAGAAACAAACCGTTCCACTGATTTCTATTATTATAAAATACAAAACTTTGCGATTAGCCTGGACTTCAAATAGTCGTCACATCTATTAAAACAACAACACATAGTCGCATGCTGAGTATGGAGGCTAGAATATTGAAACATGGATCGAAGTCTCGTTTACTCACGATAACATCCGAGACACACATGTCCACAAGATCCGTCAACTCCATCGAGAAGAGGTTTTGTGCGCATGCGCGGGCGAAAGGAAATTCTTGTAGCTTGGCAGTACATGTTGCGATGATGGTCGTGTTTGACATTGGTGGGGGCGGAGTTACAGTAGTTGGTTCAGGCCCTTAAATGCGACGCAAAAGAACATAATTATAATACTTACAGATTATCTGGAGTGTTTGTGAATCTTGGTTACGTGTCAGATATTGTATGCGTATGAATTGACACAAATGAAGTATTCTATGTGCTTTTAAGATAATGAGTTTACTTTTACCTGGAAAATAGTATGGGATACTAAAGTGTTGTACTGGTTTGGTTACAAATGTCGTTGTCATGACGGAGGTAGATGTAGAGGTTGTCGTAGAAGTAGTTGATGTTGAAGTGGTAGAAGTTGTCATTGGTATTGTTGTAGGATTCATAACAAGCGGCGTTGTAACCGGTTCGAATTGTGCGGGCGATATCGTTTGTGTATTTTTCTCAGTTGTCATAGCAACGCTTAAGTCGAGCGTCGAAGGCGTTGCAGTGACCACGACTGGTGCGGCTGTTGGAATCATGCCAGGCGCGGGTGTCGGTGACGTATGTGATGACGTCATCAGATGCTGTGTAATGTGACTGCAGTCTGTGCAAATAACCTGGAATAGTAATATTTCAAAGTAATATTTTTTTTTAAATGCATTTGTTTTTTTACTGACACTAATAACATATTGTCTTTGTTGGCTAAAGATGTCTAAACTGCTCTACCTGGACAAAGAACAAATGACTTTTAAAACCTTTAAATAAAACAGATAGCATTAGCAACTAAATAATTATATTAGTACTAGTAAGTCATTTTATTTCATAATTGGTAAGTTACGTTCGGTTGCGGTACACCAGTTGTTGTCGGTTGACACGACATCGAGTGATGCTGACACGAGCACGTATTTGATGACGTAGAAGGTGGCGGAAATGACGTCATCTCGAACAAACTGTGACCATGAGGGATCCTGCAATAGGATTTTGGGGAAAATGTTACATATAGTAGTTTATAGAACGAAGTTGTTCATATTGTTATCATTGATATAACTATTTAACATTTTGTCGAAAAAGCGTTTTTGTAAAACTAATTAACAACGTACAAAGTTTTAATTAAGGTAGAACTAGAATCTAGTATTAAAAAATAAAAAAATCTAAATATTAATTCTATATCAAATATTTAGTTACGTGACTTAAGGTAAAGTAATATTGTAGTAAATAAATACACTACATTTTGAAGTAGATATACGGTAATATAAACAAATATAACGCACGTCCAGTGGTCGATGAAGGTGTAGGGTTGGCGGGAGAAGGGCATGGTGTGGCCGTGTGGTTGTTGAAGGTCGTTGTGAGGGTTACCGTCAAACGTTCCACATAGGCCGAACGTATCCCTGTAATATGCGCGTCACAGTGTGGACGGACTGCTTGTATTGTTTTATTGCTATGTGCAAACATCATTCATTAGTAGCAAAGGCGAGGTGAATATTAAACTATATAACATTCCAGCGTATGCGAAAGCGAAAAAGTGAATTTTGCAAGCAACTCACTTTTGAATGAATACACTATTACCGGGGTATTACATTGATAACGATGGTGGAAACCAGTAGCTTGTAAGCGATCACAATTATTGTAATAAGTAAAATTTAATGCATTCTTGAAATTTGTATGTCAGACGCAAGTTACTGGACTTTGAAACCGATGATTAATCAATTATGTACGATACAATCATATGTGCGAACCATATACTGTCTAACCTCTGTAGAGCAACATCAGGCGGCTACATAAATTTTGGTTGCTCTATAGAGGTGTTGTTCCTCAGAGGTTATTTTAAATGGTCAATGTCAATGCGCGTGGGAGAGATTTTTGCCGGTCGAGAGAGGTAACCGCTCGTTATAGGTGCCGCTCGAGGAGGTTAGACAGTAGAAGTGAAAGAGTACTGCTTACCTTAGAAACGTGCTTGGAACCATCACGGTGAAGTCGAGACGGTTGTTGAAAGCGGTTATGGTAACCATGGCGCCAGACGGAAGTTTAATCTACGGCACAAAACAGGCCATCAAACAATATATAATTTATAATATTAAGCAGACGCTCAAGTTCGGCAGATCAACATAATTTCAAATCAAATACTTTAAAATTTCCTATTGGAACTATACACCATTTTTCCCAATATTAAGGCGGCCAGAAAAACACACAGCAGAACACGCCTCTAAACTACGTCAGCAACTGATGACTGCTTCCTTTCATGTGACACTGGGTCTGTCGCACACACGACAACGCTAAAAGACTAGAAATAAGAATAACAACACTAAGCCGCTTTAAGACTCTCACCCTGAATCAAAGTCCTGCACCCTACCGTGTCAATAAGGGTGGGTGTGTGTGCGGTGGTGGAGGGGGTGTGGGGTGGTAAATTCATAGGCATCTATCAATATAAAATATTACAGCACATACCACAAACTTATTTCCTGATTCACTTTGAACAATTTCGGTTTTGTTTGAAAAGGCAGCTTTGTTTTTTATCTCGAGATATGGGTAGGTAGTTCCAATTTTTCCCCAGCACATGTCAACACTGATGACGTCACTTCCGTCGCGCATGGCAACGGCGCAGTTCAGGGAAGCTTGACGGAATTTCCATGTACGAGCCTCGATCTGTTGATTGCAAAACCCTTTGTTACTTTAGGTTAACGACTATACAGTACACTTTCAAGGACACAAACATTATATATTATTGTCTTAAAATAAAACGTGATATGCTGATGTTTAATATTTAGATGTTTTCATTTTCAAAACGTGTGCTTAATGTGTAATTGGTTAAAATATGTATCAATGTATGTAATTTTCGAGAATGAGGTTTTTCTTACAAATATAAATATAAGAAACTTATACAAAATATGCGGTTAATAACGCTTAATAAAATCCCGCTGCATTATACATATATTTATTGTATAATTGTTCTCTGTTTTATCAACTTCAGTCAACGACTCAATGTTAAATTGTCCGCTTCATGTGTACATAAAAGTTAAAGCTGCAAGTTGCTATTACTTTATTACGTTTAAATTAAATTCAAATTCTTATAAAGAAGACTCATAAAACATTAAACGAAAGAAGTTAGATTTCCAACGACACTATCTATTTGAAAATGTTTCAAATGTTCTGATCAAGATCTAAATTTAAAACAAAAACATAATTCGAATCATAGCCATAAATATAAAAAACAAAAGTGTACATGGAGGCGTAAGAAATAAGGTACGTAAGTGTATTCCGTTTACCAAGAAGTTAGATTTTCGGCGCATAACCATGGTGTACTGTCCGACGTGGAGGTTGGTATAGCGTTGTCTGGAACAAACAAGTTTCGCAGTTGTACAATGATGTGCGAAGAGGACTAGCTACCGGTATTAAAATATTTATTTTATTTATACGTACAACATCTAAAAACAATCGATAGGAGTGTCGAACATCGGCATGTTTTGAATTATTAGCCTTTGTAGCCTATTCCCAACTAACAATTTTCTGCATCCACCGGAACCAACACTATTATCGCTAGCTTGTAAGAAGACCATGCAGACACATTTAAAGTAGAGATGGTTTTCTTTTAAGGAAGGAAGGATCCGAAGGATGACTGCGCTGTGTCGTTAGGATGGACACCTGAGGGGAGAAGGAAGAGGGGCCGACCTAAAACAACATGGAGGCGGATGGTAGATGTTGAACGAAACCATGCAGGCTGGAGTTCTTGGAACACGGCACGCCGTGCAGCCTCAGACAGATAAAATTTCCTTTTAAATGGAATGGCTTGCCATGTTGTGAAGATGAGCCAGGCTCTGAGAAAATCGCCCTCAAGTGAAAAAGTAGTATATGAATATTTTGATACTTACGATATCTTTTTGTTCTGTATGCCAATGAAAGATACA
>Ga0224511_10002933_pt1 | contig 11920 bp, 8 predicted proteins | sample SF_May12_sed_USG_2_FD_169988 | JGI IMG/M metagenome (GOLD analysis project Ga0224511, IMG submission 169988) | Sediment microbial communities from San Francisco Bay, California, United States - SF_May12_sed_USGS_8_1 | ecosystem: Environmental > Aquatic > Marine > Sediment | place: USA... | reverse complement strand
CTTGATTCGCCAATTAGAAAGAAAAGCGCCGAAAAATAAAGTAAAGAAACCGTTAAAATCGAAAAAGCCTGCTGATAAAATTGTTTAATTAAAGTGCTTACTGTAATTAATTATTGATACATAAAACACCTCAAAAAGGACAAAATACAACATTCATTTTAAAAATAAAGCACTTGTGGTATGTCTCCCATGGGTCGTTTATTTGAACTATGGTACGTCAGTTTCGATGTCGAAATGAACTGTTTTAATATAGTATTTTGCCAATCATCGAACAACCAATCCACATTCATTCAGAAAAATATATCAATCGATCTATGAGGGCTGATACTGTAGTATCACCCAGTGTTGTACGCGTGCTTTGAACATACTATTTGCACGTGGTAGATATCAATGTGGTTGCTGGAAAATCAATCACCACCAAAATACTTTGGACTATATTGCACACTGTTATAATGTGCGATGCTGTTGAATCATATTTGACATTTTAGGTTTAATGTATATAATTCCTCCCAGTTGTTTACGCCAAAGACTGCTGGGTGTTGCACATACACGTGAAAAATCCAGATATAAAAGCATAACTATTTCTATTGCGGAATGTTATCAACAAGAAAAAAACTATTATCTATGACTATATTTGATTTTGATTATTAACAAAAACTGATATACATAATATGTTAACATGTATATGTTTTGACCATATTTGGTCTTATTTGTAAATTGTAAATCAAACTCAACAAATAACTCAGACTCGCGAGTATGAGAAACTACCAGATATTACTACCCATACATGTTAATATATTGGCGCAATACGACTGTGTAAAAATGTGCATGGTTTCATGTATAACGTTTAATACATTAGTTTATGTCAATTACTTCGGTGGTCAAGAAGTTAACGCATCGGACTCTCCCGTCTGACAAGGATTTGCAAGATTGCTTCAATTTGTTGTTGATTTTGTTGTTGCTGGTGGTGTTGTTGTTGTTTTTTTAACTTTTTGATCTTAAACCTGTTTTATCACACAATCTTATAATTTCATTTAGTGAAGTGGTTATGTGTGTGAGGAGTTATTAGGGTATCAAGATATGACATAGCATTCTTACTCATTTACTCTTATTGCGTATGGAAGTTTTCTCAGTATGTGATTAAATTTTCGATCTGGAAGATGTTTTGAAAAGATTTCTGTGAAATCAAGTAACAGTTTAAACAGACAGTATGACACGATTACAGTGTGTACACTAGATATCAGTGTATGCAGTGTTCAACTCTCTATTTTCTCGCAAAAAATGTGTAAAATGCTATATAAAAATCTAAAAGCGCCCCAATTACCAGATGTATGTTTTTTTCGGTAAAGAATGGGAGATCAATATAATAATTTGTTTAGATATGCTAGTTTGATGTTTGTTTAGGTTTTTGCTAGGATTTTGTGTATGACATTTTTTGCAACAAACATGCATTCACTTTCTAATCAGTGTAAGTGTAATTGCAAATATTGTTTGAATATGTGTGGGTGTGCTTTGAACAAAAATAAGTGTTTCAAACATTTGTTTTGTTGTTTTTTCGTTTGTCAAAAACGGTAAAAAATGTTATTCCATCCCAACACTGTAGGAAATAAGTCCGATCTCAAAAATGGTGTGCGGAAATAGCTTTTGAGTTTATTAATAAAGAAAAATTCATGATAAATGTTTGTTACGTCTTGCACACATGTTTGTTGTAAGCACTGCTGCACCAGTGAATGTTGTCATTAATGGTTGACTAAACACTGAATAAATTCGCGTCAAAATGGTGCAAAAGGCTTTTATACCGCTTATCAATGCAAGACAAACAGTTTCAAAATTATATGCAGAAATGATAAATGTAGTTGTATTTGTTTTAGGAGAGACACTTAACAAATCCATGAAGCTTACGTTTTATTAATCGAAACTCTTGTTAATACTACTTTAAAAAACAACTACCATTCGCACATCCGATCAAATGTTTAAATAGCTTTTGAAATGAAACGAAACTATTCGCAGTCAGTGTGCAGTTGAGCCTCATACGTTTAGATATTTCAATTTCAATTTACTGTATATCTAATAATTGCATTATCAGTGGTGTGGCATCATTCATTACCACTGATGAACAGCTTCAATAAAACCGAGGCTACTGTTTTCTCGTGCAGGCTATGCTTCCTGAGGGCTTTCCCTTTCATCAGTTTAATTTTACCTATACGCCGTTAAGCACATTTGCTGCACACTTTAGCAATGTGATGGAATTTTATATTCCTGGTGATGGCTGTTCTGTCCAGGCTAAAAGGTAAAAGGTTTCTTTATTTACAATAATTGACTTTGCCGCCAACTTCTGTTCGTTACAATGCTATGTTTGTAATAATTATTTGAATTAAAAACGGAACAAAACCCATATACAACATATAGTACAAACCTTAGTTTATACTAATTTATTTTAAGGTCGATTGCGAAACAAGTTCTCACAACTTATATTACCGGTAATCACTCTCGACCGCTTATTCCAGATTGAATCAATCTCGTTTTTTGAACGAGGTTTGAAAGGAGAGAGAAACCAGACATATCCTTATATGCTGAACGCTAAGCAAGAAATCACCATTTTTATTACGTCTTTTGAATGACGCGGTCGGTGATCGAACCCACGACCTCCCGCTCACGGCCGAAAACAAATAACAAATTACCGAATATCAACCTCGTGTTATCGACGGCTGTACGGATTGCACAGATAACGCCCGTCAAATCTCTTTTTTGCGTCTCAAGCCCTTATCCGGCACCCTATACAGTGAATAAAGGGTCCCAATCTAAGCTCTTAACTATGGCATATAGTTGTATGCCATTAATATGCATTTAAAAAAACAGTGTTGCTAAAATGTGTTTGATGAATACATCATTAACACAAAAGCAACAGCATACGTTGTGATCCATACATCATAATTACAAAAACAGCAGCATACATTGTGATCTATACATCATACATTGTGATCCATTCATCATAATCACAAAAACAACAGGATACATTGTGATCCATACATCATATATTGTGATCCATTCATCATACTCACAAAGACAACAGCAGACGGATGGGGAAACACAACGTTGCAAATTGACCAAGTCGTTTATCGAAACACTTGATAGATGTGTTTGACAAAGCGAGAGACGGAAAATCATTTACTCGCAAAGAATAAAATTTAACTTTTGAAATCAGTTTGAATCCCAATCTTACGGACAAGGGCTTTGTTTATTCACATTGGCGTTTCTTTGAATAAAAAGCATTGCAAATAATAGTATGTTTGTATTCAGAGGTATTAGATGACAGTGGTTGTGTTCAAAGTGTTTGCCTTAAAAGACAAAAACAAACAAATCTAGGAACTTTCCCCATTTACCCTTTCATGCTTTTGTTATAAACGTGAAGTGAAACACTAATAGTGCTTTGAAGAACATATGTCTAGGAAAACATAAATCACATAGCAAACACATGTAAACCATCAAATAAGAGCATATCAATTTGAAAACATAAAACAGTTGACAATTAACAGTGAAAGAGGAAAGTACACCGATTTGTTAACTTCAGTAGCTATGGAATATCATCATTAGGCGTTTTCAGACATTTAGCTTATTAACAATTAACGTTATGTCTTACTGTTGCATTTTATTTGATACGACTTAATAAGTTGTTTATACAAAGATTTGCAATGTGTTGGAATTTAATGATCACGGCGATAGCCGTTTTGTCAAGGCTAAAAGGTAAGGTTTGTGTCTGTATTTATATTGTTTATTTCTTGTCATTACAACAAATTGGTTATTAACCATTTACGCATATAAATTGCAATCAACACTATCTGCTAATTAACACTTCTTTTAAATCTAAGATGTTCGTCTATGGTGCATTTTATAATTCATTTCATTTCCCCACGCCACAAAACACATTAAAACAATAATTAATTAGTACATATTATTTACAATAGAATTGATATTGCCACTGCTATTTGTCCGAGGGCAGTCGTATTGGCCCGAGGCCATAGGCCTACATGTTGAGTAATTGTGGGTTTTTCCATAGCAGCAAACTGGTATAAACCCCAAATAACAGTAATTGACCGAACCAAGACGGTAATATAATTTTAATAAAACAAAATTAATATTATAGAAAAATACAAAACAACAGTTTATTCTAAATGTCTGTTGCGTCTTGTTTGTTTCAGCGTGTTTTGTGTTATTCTGAGTGTTCGTTTTAGTACGTACCATTATGTCATGGTGTCCGTAAACATGACCCTATATACAATGTTTGTAACATGTTTTTCTTTGAACATCTTTTCAATTTATATAATTTTTTTATTATTAAATAGATATATGAAATGACAATCGATGTGTAACATTAATTTAAGTTATAAGTAAGAAGTTTTTTTACGATCTCTTATATTTAGTGAAGAACGTACCTCACATGTATTTGTTTAATATTTAAATTATTATGGAATAAGTAGCACTTAAAGATGCTATGTCTGTATTTTCATGCCCTTAAACTTGGTCACACTCTTTGCGGTATGTTCAGTAGTCTATGTGAAATAGCATTGAATGGCAAAAGTTTATTTCCAAAAACGTAAACATTCAACAACAATAAAACAAAACAAAATCAAACATAAAAATCCTTGTCAGAGTCGGCAATCGAACCCGGGACCGGTGTCACCACGGTCCTAGCGCTGCGTTTAGAATAGATGTTCACAGTCAAATTACAATTTAGAGTTTAGAAATCAATTTTTAAAGTCGTTCCATCTGTCAACTACATCGGTAAAATGCGAGATACTTCACCTAAAGAATATCCGGTATGTACTGGATGCGGAACTCACGAACCCTGGTTCGTAGACCGCAGCTGTCGTGAAACCCACATTACCATACGTCCGTATGCGTTCTAGTCTTGAAGGAAACAAATGTGATAACTGTATAATATAATTTTAAATTAGACCTGTTTTGTGTTGGTTTTGGACAGTTTTAAACATGTCTTTTAAATACTAAAGGTATTTGCTAAAATACACATTATGCAAATGTTTAAGTTGTAATTGATTAACTCTGTCTCTTTCAATTAATGTGTTAAGTTCGACATATGATGTACACATTTGTGTTAAACATTGTCCTTAGGCGTCGCCGGCGCGTACACGTGTGCGGACGGATCTCCAATCATGAGACAAACTTGCACCAACTGTAATTATCCTGGGACAGGCACGCCATGCTTCATTTCGCGAAGATCTTTTTACACTTTGGAGGAATGTCAAAATGCTGTTGATGGCAACACCATTTACCTGACAGAATATTCATTAGACAATCGTGATTGTAAACTTTTTTCTTGTTTGACGGACGGATTAGATGACTTTTCTCTTAGATATGATCGCGCTTTAATAAAACCGACTTGCATTTCTGGTAAGGCTATGAATAGACATAATGTTCAATATATCTGCAACGAACTTTTAACATATTAAATGTTATGTAAACGTAACAGTTATTTAAAAATCGTCACAGATGTATACCTACATCTAAATGTTCTTGAATGCGAATTTTTTTCCATCACATCAGTTTTATATATTATGTATTAAAGTGTCTTTTGTCATTATTGGATTGCAATTATAACATGATTTCTTTGCTGTTTAAATAGAATGTCAGCTTTTTGACCTGGTAGAATACAGTAACAAACAGGTTTCCACCTCTATCACGCCAAACAAGGAAATCTTTGCAACAATCGGCGACTGTGTCCATTATTGTTTTGAACTCGCTGGCTGCTATACATTTGCGTTTGGAAATGGCGTCTGCAAACTCTACACAGACTGTGGCTTCAGTTGCGCTCTTTCATATAGTGGATCGTTTACAACTTATAAAAGAGAATGCAACATCCAGATTACAGGTCCATTAAAAAGCCAAATTCCTTTCTAAATATACATATTGCTTATACGTATATATCTATCTAAAATAGAATAACACAACACTAGTGTTAGATTTATGATTAAATGAAATTTTGCTTAATATATATGAAATTATCAGTATCATGTGTTTTTACCTTATCTCATTTAAGATTTCTTATACATATGTTGAAACTTTTATACACAGAATGTTACAAGCTGCTCGGTTCCCTGACCTTTAACGTCAGTGTGCCATCGCCCAGAACCGCGGGGGCCGTAGCATATTACACGTGTGAGGTTGGTTATGAATTAACAAGCGGCAATACACAAAGAACTTGTCTTTCATCTCTCACCTGGGACGGAACATGGCCGACATGTACGAAAGCCACATGTCCTGTCAGTTATCACCAAGTGTGTTACAACTGTGACATTGTGGACGGCAGCTGCCCATTTGTGAACACATCGGCATCTTTTGACGAATGCCGAGCTGCTGCAATCAGCAATAATTCCATGTTTGTAGATTACAATACCACTATTTGCAAAACATTTTCCTGTCAGGTTCCAGCAATTAATTACACAGCTGGAAGCATTGCTGTGTTTTCCTCTTGCAATCAAGGTATTAATATTTATTTGTAAATGTATTGTGTGTCAAAAGTGTAAATGTCAACAAACATATATGCCACTTAACTTTAATAATGTTTAAATGTTAAAACATACTTGTAATGGAACATTTTGTTAACTTTAAATGTATTGTTTTGTGTTAACGTTCAAGAATGCCCAAGGTTTACGTTGGAGAAGAGTGTTGGTTTCAAAGTAAATGACAGCGTTTCTGTCAACAAAACATTTATTGCAAATCACATCGGCGAATGCTTCTTCAGCTGTTTCGATCGTCCTGATTGTATGACCTTCACCTTCGAGAATGTCACAAGCAGCTGTAAAGTGTACACGACATGTGGTACCAGCTGCTTCAACTCAGTGGCCAGTGGTGTAACTACATACACAAGACATTGTTTAACAGGTTTGAGTTTAATTTAAAACATGATTGTAGATATATGAAAAATATTCATTTGATTCATGTTTACCTTTATTTTGAATGACAATAGGGCTAAAATTGTAGTGTGTTCTGAGGATAACAGTTTAAGTTTAGAATGAACTGTACGTGTATCTGTTTGATTTTAAAACGCTAAACAGTTAGGTAAAAGAACAATGAAATGTCTAAAATATACCTTAATAGTTCGGGATAAGATGTAGTCAAGATAACGGAGGTACCGTTTTGCCCATTTCATAATGTAAATGTACCATTTCATGTGTTTTACCGAATAAAGTACAAAGTAAATGGAACGACTGTAGTGTACATCTCAACAAACTCACGGATGTAGGCCACCGTGCCAAATTAGTTATTGTTACACTCTCTTACAGAATGTGATCTCTTATACCAATTAGCTCTTGTTGTGTTTACCCTTACAACATGTGATATCTTATACCAATTAGCTCTTGTTGGATATACCCTTAAGGATGTGATCGCTTAAACCAATTGATAAGCACTTGTTGGATATACCCTTAAGGATGTGATCGCGTATACCAATTGATAAGCACTTGTTGGATATACCCTTACAGAATGGGATCTCTTATACCAATTAGTTATTGTTGTATAATGTTTTACAGAATGTGATCCTCTCTACAACACCACCAGCGAGACTGTGTATGTGGACCCTGTACGAGACGTTGGAACAGTGGCAGAGTACCGATGTAACCATGGTTACAAGTCTGACAGCGAACCGTTGAATGTAACTTGCACTGAATCATTGTTTTGGTCCGGTCCAGCCCTCAACTGTAGTCTAGGTACATTAGTTAGTAGAAACAAATACCGCATACCTCATGTTTTGTAAATGATCAAGCTTTTCTCGTTTTTCAATATCTCTCTTTACGTAATGACCAAGCCATACAATTCAAAGTTAACTTGTTTTGTTGAAGTTGATTGTGGACAGCCAATGCCACCAAACAATGGAACAGTGTCAGTACCAAGCGGCACAAATCTCGGTGCAGAAGTAACTTTTGATTGCAACATCGGGTTTAGGCTTGACGGTAATACGAACAACGTCTGTCAATCTTCTGAACATTGGGAACCGGGAACCCCGACCTGTCAACTCATATGTAAGATTCTGACAGGAACCAGTGTTTTCTCTCATTTGCCTCATATTTACAGACTTTAAGCAAGCCGTGTGTATGCATTAAGACAATGTAATATCTAAGTTGAATCAATCTGACAAATGAGGGAAAATCCTCAGTAGCATAGTCTATGCAGAACAAAAGCAGTCCCGGTTTTATTGAAGCTGTTCATTAATGGTAATATATGATGCAACACCACTGACGCCCCTAGCGCATGAGCGAAACAACATACAATCCAAGAAGTCTTCAGAGAGCATAGTCTGCACGGGAATAGTTGAAGTGTCAGCTATCGAATTCGAAATACGATGCATTTAATCAATATCCGTATGTTTGCGCCATATTAAACCTATTAACTGACTTAACAATAAATGTTTTGTCTTGTTCCAACAGACTGTGGTCACCTTGCGCCGCCTGAGAATGGATCAATATATTTTACTGCTGGCTTGCTAGGAAACAACACTTTGATTGCAACAGCTACATATACGTGTGACATTGGGTATAATATATCGGGCTCCGCTCAACGCACTTGTATGGAGACATCTGAATGGCTTCCTGGGGCCCCGAATTGTTCTTTAAGTATTACTATTTTACATTGTAAAACGTTTATTAACAAATAAAAATTACTTTTCATTGTACCATATTGTTTTTTAAGTTATGCCCTGTTTTGACATGAGTTTTTGTTCTTACTTGTACCTCAATATCAGACACTCAATATTTGTAATATCTTCAATAACCGGTCGTGTTTAAGTTAACTGTGGGCAGCCTATAGCGCCAACAAACGGCACATTATCAGTAGCAAACGGCACACAATACGGTGCAGTAGTTTACTTTGAGTGCAACGTTGGTTTCACGATTCTTGGAAATGAAAGCAGCGTCTGTCAACCGTCTGGACTATGGGAACCGGGAACCCCAACATGTCAACTCATAGGTGATTATAGCCTCTGACAAAGGCCTGTTATATACCTTAAAATAAATTTACTTCCGTATTATGTTTAGTATTTTCAATAGTATTTTGCATGAAGTTAACAAATGTATGCTAAAAGTGTGTGCTTGATTAAAGTTAATGTCAACTAATTTTAAAATAATTAGCAAAGAAATAAATTACTTTAATATTTAATTTGTCATAATATACCGGCACTAATTTACAGGATTAAAGTCAAATGTGTTTTGTTTCAACAGACTGCGGTCTTCTTTTGCCGCCCGAGAATGGATTCATTTTTTCTTCTGGTGGTTTGCAAGGAAACAACACTTTAAATGCAACAGCTACATACGCATGTGACCTTGGGTATAATCTGTCAGGCTCCGCACAACGCACGTGTACCGAGACATCAGAATGGCATCCTGGAGCTCCAAACTGTACCTTAAGTATGACAACAGTGCATTCATTAATGTCTATACAAAATAAAATTTCTTGATATTGATCAACGTTGTAAATAAATAAGGCATCGGTTAATATCATAGTGTCCTGTTACTTACACTGTAACATATAGGGTAGATCTACACATAAAATATGTAGTATTTAAAATAACCAACTTTGTTTTAGTTGATTGTGGACAACCTGTGGTACCAACAAATGGCACTGTGTCAGTAATAAATGGCACACAATTCGGTGCAGAAATTTATTTTGAGTGCGACACTGGATTCAGACTTAACGGTAATGCGAGCAGCGTCTGTCAACACTCTGGACAATGGGATGCGGAAACTCCAAACTGTCAACATATAGGTATTGGTAGTTGCTGACAGGCTCCTAAACAAGTATTGGAACTTTTAATATTTTAACCACTATACTCTGTTAAGTGTATTCATGTCTGTTGACGTTACACTAGAAATACTACATTATTTCTTTAGACTTTTGTCATAGTATTGACAATTAAAGTAATAAAGATTAATATACACTGAAGAGACGTTTTAAAAAAATGTTGCTAACAGTGTAGACAGGTCAAGTTTGAAAGCACCATAACAAAATGGCGCTTACAAAAACAAACACTTAGCACGCAGAACAGCAAAACGTTACATACATTTAGAATATTGCATTGTTGTTTCGATTTTTACATTTTATATACATTTTATATTTCTTAAAATGATTTCTCTACAAAATATTGAGTTACCGCCTTGGTGCGGTCAATGGTTTTCATTGGGGGGTTTGAAACAGTTTTAAAGGGAATACTCATGGTGGTTCTATATCTTTATTAAATTAGGAATCCTACCATTATGCACTGAGCCGTGAAAGAATACAAGTTGTACTAGTATTGCATGGTACTTGTGTCATGTATCTAGGGCAATTTGATGCATCAATGATGTATACATATATTGATTGTGAGCACCACTCACACCTGCATAAATATATCAAAGGGAATAGAGAAAAGCAGAATCATCAGCACAAAAGTCTTCTGTCTGAAAAAAAATCATCATAGGTCCGTGGCAGAAGGGCCTAGTTTAGAAATAAAAAAAATGGTAAAGTTACAAAACTTAATATTGAAACTTCAGTATCATTTCTCTCCCTCCTAACTAGGTTGCGAGAAGAACATTCATCGTTTTTTTTTTGCTTTCCGGTAGTTTATAAAGAAATATCAGTTTAATAAAAAACGTAATTCGCTGTTTAAAACAGTGACTGACAAAACCCGTATCTTTTAACTTCATTGGGAGCCCATTGCAGAATGACCCTCCTTACCTTCCATGCAGTACTTAGAAATTGTCGCTGTCAAAATTTATATAAAATAACGTTTTATATTTATTTCAATTTAAGACTGCGGTCCATTGCCACCTCCGTCGTTGGGAAATGTTCAACTTGTGAATAGCACTACCAGCCTTGGATCCATGGCGAGATATTCCTGTCACCCGGGTTACCGTTTATCGACTTCAGTGACTCGCGTTTGCACTGAAAAATCGGACTGGAGTGAGATTGCACCCATCTGTGTCCAATGTAAGTCGTGTATATGTTTATAATATACGTTTAGAATCAATCTGTCCAGATCCATGTACGTTTTTAACAAGGTCAAATATTTTTTATAAAAATCTTCAACTATTTTAAATAATTAATACATAGATATTGCGGCTAACGTCAACAAAAACATTAACAAACATGAACAAAAAATGGGAATGAAATAAACCAAGTTATTTTTGCTGTTAGCTTTACTAATGCACAATTTCGCAAACCCTTAATCTTCTCACCTTTCGTGCTTTTCTTGAGTGATAAGGTGATGAGTTTGAGTGATAAGGTTTATCACAAACAGGTACATTTTTGTATTTACTAGTTTGACAGATGGTCACATGACGATCATAATCCTAATCTATTGGATAAAATGGACAATTTCCTGTTGTTAAAGATCATGATTGACAGGGAACTGTCCATTTCAGACAAATAAAAATGTCAAAAAGACTAATGTTTTGGTGTAAAGAATACATAGCATTTATACGTCCTGAAACAAAGCTTTTCGGGCAATGGTTTGTCTGCATATGTTCTTACTATAAGTTTATATTGTAAACTACATCAGCATTTCTTAAGCAAGATTGACGTGCAATAAGTTGTACTACATATTTTGTGTCAAATAATCCTGGAGGCTCCTGGAGGCGAGAAAGGTATAATTGGTCACACTTTTTGGCAAAGGTCTAGTTTTCTTTAATATTCCTATATATTCTATTCATGCATGTACTAATACACGTGATCTGTGTTTCACCCAGTATTACAGTTTGCTTTAAACTTACTTAAAATTGTTTTCAAATAGTGATTGTGTGGTCGTAAAATGGTATGTTATTTACATTTAAAGATTTATTACTGGCCAAATTCATCTAAATACATTGTCAAATAAACACCTTATTGTTATAAAATGCATATTTTGACTAATATTGACACAGTTTGTCAACTGAGA
>Ga0224511_10002932_pt1 | contig 11920 bp, 8 predicted proteins | sample SF_May12_sed_USG_2_FD_169988 | JGI IMG/M metagenome (GOLD analysis project Ga0224511, IMG submission 169988) | Sediment microbial communities from San Francisco Bay, California, United States - SF_May12_sed_USGS_8_1 | ecosystem: Environmental > Aquatic > Marine > Sediment | place: USA... | reverse complement strand
GGGGGGGAGTAGAAAATAGTTGAAAGTATTGACAATTGAAGTAAAAAGTCATTTTTAGCGTGTTTTTTGCATATTTCTATTAAAATATTGCTTAAAATGAATCGCGAGCGAAGCGAGTGAAGATTTTTCAAAGAAAATTTAGCGTTTTGGGCATAAAAAATCATTGGTCCGCGGCCGTTAGGGGGGGGCGCCTGCCGGGTGCGCCCCCCCTGGATCCGCTAGTGGCCATGGCGTTATTTTCCCCCGTGGTATCACGTTTTTGGCTGTTTTAACCTAAAAGAAACAGAACATTTGTTGAATATTTGGTTTAAGAATGGTTTAAAATGTATTCACTCATAGAAAATCATTTTTTTACGAGTGGCATTCAATAATCACTGGTGAAATAACTCTTTATTTCGTTTGCCATGGGCTTTTACGTAATTTGACAACTAGTTGACAGTTTGATATTGAGCCATCATTATTGACGACATTTACTTAGTATGGTACGTGTTTTTTTTTTTTGGAATCCATAGGCTCATACATCCAACAGTATACACACATAAAACAAAAAAGTTGTAGTTAATATTTCCAGTCAATATAATGAATTTAATGTGCAAAGTCGAAAATATCCAAAATAAAAAGTATAACGTAAAGTAAGAAGAGAACAGCGGGAAAATGTTGAGCTTTTGTGAGATTGAAAACAAGTATTAGCAATTTCAAATCTAATACGTAGTTTAGTTTCAGCGTCAATAAATACATGAGAATACTCGAGTAATAAAATTCTTTTAATATTAAAATGAATTATGATATCAGTTGCGACCAATGTTTTACATGTCCACGTTTCAACCGTAATATAGCAGGAGTCACGTGTTCATGTACATGTGTATTCCATTTTTTGCTTGCATTTTTTTAAAATTAAATTCCACTATTCAACCACATTTGTCTATACATTATTGTATTTCGAAAAATGCTTTGCATATCTTTTTACATCTTACAAACGCTGAAATGTTCATTTTATTAACGCGCTCTTTGAAGGCTGTCAGTGTGGTCTAGTGGTTATAAATAAGGTTTTATTTGCACGTGCATCAGAATACAGAAACGCGTATCAGAATACAGAAACGACTTCCAATGCTGAAGGGCATGCTTAACTTGTGCTCAACTCATAAAGCATACGTTATTTTGTTGCTGATAGAAATGAACGACTTTTGCATACTACTTCAAAATATTATTTGCCGCAACCTTATTGTCTTCATGTTCCCCTTCGGAATCATAAAACACCAACTTTTTTGTAATTTTTGTATTCAACCAAACAAAAAAAGAATACACAGTAAAATACTCGGTATCATTAGTATTAGTAATCATAATGCAGTTGTCATAATTGAAGCAAGCGAGACAACCAGAGCGGTGCGTAGTTGTTCAGGCGACTGGACCCTCGATGAGGAACTCCGGTATGGCGGGCGGGTCGGACGTGTCGGACAATGTCGGACTATCGGCGCCGGAGTCGGGCGATGACGACATTCCCCGGACCTGCAACATGAGAAAGACTATATATGGAGATCTGGTGATATAAATATAACTGTGCAATCATTATTTTCGAGCGGTACATAAATCGCTTAAAAGTGATGCTGTTTTGTACGTAACTTGATATCAAAAATAACCCAAAACACATGCACGCAGAGCGCTGTAAGCAAGACAGTATCTGGTTTTATTTGGTATGAGACCGGAATTGAACCCGGAGCTTCTAGTGGCATAAAACACATTTACATCTTGTAGCAATAAATACGGCAACGTGTTAACCGATTTCTTTAAAACAAACATAACGGTATTATGACTATTTATTACCATCCACTTACCCTTGCTGAATATATAATTATATTAAGCTTGAATATACGCTGTTCAAACAATATGTGCGCTATACGTTCGAGACTTGAGCAAGCTTGCGACAAGAAGACAACCCCGCATGCACTGTAAAAATTTGCCGTAATATTGGTCGGCGTTAACAAATACGCAAAATATGGACCAGATAAACTCGCACTCACTTTCTTGTTGATGCGCTTGTTTGCGGTGGACTGTCGCTGGACCTGGGAGATGTATGGGGCCTGTTCCTGGCGCCAGGGGTGCGGATACTTGGAGATGTTCATCAGGTACTGCTGGTTCACCTGCAAGGCAAGACGGAACAGAAACAGATTGTGAAACAGTTGATCTCATTTGTATTACTCTCCCTCGACCAGTCATTTCAGATGGAATTCTTTTCGTATCTTTTTTTAACGAAACTTGAAATTAAAAAAAAAACCCACAAAAACACATGCACACAGAGCGCTGTAAGCAAGGAAGCATCTGGGTTTATTTGGTATGACATGGTCCGGGATTGAGCCCTGAGATTCCGCCCTTGGGTGAGCGTTCTGACCCTAGGCAACCGTTGCGGTTTACGATATAAACTAAAGAGACATGGAAAGACGTCGCAGAAGAAGTTGACAAAAACAGATCTACAATTATAAAACAATAAGAATTAGCACAGTTACATAAACACCAAAACAACATAACAGAGGCGCAACTAAAAGACATGAACATAAAATGGTTTTGTTTCTAATACCGGCTGATACAAGACTACACTATTATATACCATTAAATTTATAGCTATTATAGCCGTTTTGCATTCCAGGAGAAATATACGACTTTTTACTTTATTGTAATAGCGATCACTAACCTAGTAGCCTAAGTTTAACTCAACAACGATCTCGAGTTTTCATCACACTTATTTTCCACAACGGGAAAACGTGTGATAATTATATTAACATGAAGATTTCCATTGGAAAACGTCAATGCGTACCAAGATGTAATAACTTATTAACATAAACTAGATTTAAGACAATATGGGCACGATTAAATTACGTAAACCGCATGCAACCTCTGCTTAATAAGGAGTTCCACCTTAAACAAGGGTAATCAACTTACCGAGCCTTAAAGAGCTTTGCGTATATTCTTAAAGCAGCTGTCCTCCAGAATATACTAAAAATCATTAGTTACATTTTTTTTCAAAATATATCTTCAAATATATAAACAAGTTGTTAGAAATAAAAAAACCTACAAATTTCACTTGTTTGCTTTGAAAACAGACAATTCGGTTGTCTGCCATCGGGATATTCCTACTATACATAACGGCTACTGCGTTAGTAACGCAGTAGATTAAGCAAAGAAAAACGATGTTTTACCAACAATTAGTCAACTGGATTAAGGGGTCAGTAATAACAGTTTTCTCCACTGAACATAACTTGACCAGTAATAACCGTTAATTTTAAATTTTATTTTTTTATTTTTTTTGAGCATCTGGAGGACAGCCGTTTTAAAGTGTATTTCGACGATTTTAATGTTTTTGTAAAAAATAAATGCTTGGCGTTTAAGTCAGTTGACAGCATCATTTATTTAAAAAGAATTTAATAAAAGCCTGCAGACGAAAAATTTCATTAAGACCACACTTATTATGTTACGTTCTTTAAAAATGCAAAATCTTGATCAACATCACAGTAACAATTGTGATAATTGGTGTACATAACATCATATTCAACATGCCTCTTCCGAGAAAATTACATTCTTTGCTCATACAATCAGCAATTATTGAAAAATAAATTAACCGAAAAGACGACACATTTGCAACAAGCTCCAAAGTAACTCCTTTTCCATTGAAATAAGAGCAAGCGTTGAATACAATTTATACCGAAACCCTCGTATATGTCGCAGGTGGGACAAACACGGGTGCGTTTTTGTCTTATTGGATGAAACCACTGGATATGTCAAATAAAGGTAATTCTGATGTAATCACTCAGACAATTGTTTAATTGTTTATTTTTGTTTCAGATTTATGTAATTTTAATCGATTTAGCAAACCGAAGTGCATCTGGAATTGTGACTATTTTTGTGACTTCCGTTTAAGCCCATATCATGATTGAAAGGTTATTGAATTGCTACATCTAACATTATTATTTTCGTGGTCGCTGAGAAGACGTTACCTGCCACTGAAGAAGCCACTTCTTGTGATTATAGTGCGGGTCTTTGGTCGTCAAGCGTTTCAGGATCGCAAGGTTCTCGTGCGTGATGCGCAGCAGCTCACGTTGACGCTTGATCTTGTTCAAGCTGCACGAGAAACGCATGTCGAGTGAAAACATGAACTATTGATTGTTGTTTTAGTGAATATTATAGTGCGGAAATAAAACTCTGTTCTGTACTATTTCTGTATTATCAAAATAAAAATGATTATCTCAAATATTTATAAGAAGAAGAAAGATGGCAACCTTTTTGTGTGGTAGTCTTTCTTTTTATTATCCACCGTCCCGCCCGTGCGCATAATGTGCGCCATTTTCTCCAGAAGAATTCTGTTGTCGCGCTCGATGCACGCCAGCCGCTCGGCCTCCCACTGAAATACGCGCTCGAGGAATTGGATGGAATTTCGTATTATAAATATTAGATTTTTGATAATTTTTCGGTACTGAGTATACGCATATATGTAGGTTGAAGTAACCTATCAATTTAAAAAGTATTGCTCACTAAGCAAACATATTTTTGTTTTATTCACACAACAGTAGATCTACTTTAAAGAATAAATGATCAGTAATAATGTAATTTATGCAACACGACGCCTTAATCTCTTATGTACAAATCTACATTGGTGCGAATATGCCGTCAATAGCATACAGAAGAGGGAACTTAATACAGTCCTGAAATGTGTGTACCGTGAGTTTCTTGAGTTTGATGTGGAGATGCATGTGAACTCTCGGTGGGTTGTTGTCTATCACCGCCTGGGCTGAAGTTTATATTTATTTCTGTCATCCGACCATTGTTCTTCTTGACAATGTAAGAATAGCTAAGTAACAATGCACGCTGCATGAGATGTGAAATCAGAAATTTTACTTTGTAATAACACGTGCATAGGGCGTCGTTTTATAGTTCAATACGACAAACAACATTGTGTTAATGTAAATATTCTAATATCTGTCAAACTAACGTAAAACAATTTAAAAAAGACAAATAAAATGTACCAGCAGCAACTTTCTTCCTGTGCGTGTTGTATATTTCCTGGTCCCAGCGTTTCGCCAGATACTTATTGTTGGCCGGTGTAACTGGTTGGTATGGTCTGACAGCTAAAGACATTTTTTTACTTTTTTAAAGATACGTAAAATTGTTAAAAACAGCTTACCCTCCCCCCTTATTCTGACGTTTGGTTTGAATGATACGTCATCGATTCGACATTCATAACGTCATAATTAATTGCGCGAAAACGTTTCATAACGTTATCCGACTGTTTTTTAATCGTTCGATGTATTCATTGCACACACTTGATATAACTTACAAAATTATACATATCGTGCTCAATCAAGTATCAAAAACAATGCAAAAATACCCATCAAGAATTTTTTTTCTTTTGTCTATGACGTCATTACTTGATCTATCACTCACCACGCCAAGGGTCGTCTTCACAAAACACCTGAGATGGATCTTTTTATAAGAATACTTATCATAAGTAAAAATCTGGACATTCGGTGATTTTACAGAAAACATTTTATAATCATTTTAATTAGATGTTAACAGTTTTTTATTATTATATGAAGACTCCCCTGTGGTCTTTTTTGTGACACACATAAATTAATAAATAAAAATTGAAAACCTATTCTTGCTTTTGGCAATTCGTTTTTGTAATTTATCTGTTGGTCTGGAGAAAACGTTGATAGAGGGCATACTAAGGTACTACAAGATAGCAATTGATGCCAAAAAACGTTGGTAACAATAAAATGTAGGTTTTCGAACATTAACGGTTTTTATGTCAAACAACCATACCACGTACAGGGTAGTCCCTACTTCTTTGAAAATAATCTTATGTTTCCACTTCTTGAGAACAAACGTATTGTTTGTTTTGTTGAAGATTATTGTAATGTTCTCTTTGCCAATGAACTTGAGTTAAACTTTCAAGTTAGTTTCATGAACATGCTTTCCTTGACAAAATTCTGATATCCCGAAATTTCCAGTTTACATCAGGCTTTTATTATGTACGTACAATTACCAGTAGATTAAGAGAATTAAATGTGGTGCAAATCTGTTTATGCAAAGTATATTTTTTAAGAGACAGGCTATTAGCAATATCTAAACATTTAAGTACTTCTTATTTTACACACATAATTATAGTTTATAATTCCGAGTCGAGTCAAGTCATCAGTATGCAAATAAACATTTATATATTTTTTGTTATTAATTTTGACTCCATTCTATGAAATACCCGTTTCGCGGTTTAGTTCCATTAAACTTTATTCAACAAAGAATGCTTTGGGTAGATTCCGTACGTTCTTCATCTGGGTTCGGGTCCGTGGCTTTTCGCCAGGTGCGCGAATTTGCACGGACACGCACATCATTTTGAAAGGTGTTAACGTCGCAATTAATGCAAAACTCCCAAAGGACCAACAATTCATCTAAAATATAGCGGAAAAGCACACCTGTTAAAGATCCAATACTTGTAGAGGAGAAAGATTCGATATCATTAAAAATAACTGCAGTTCGTTGGCAAGCAAACGAAATGATTTAAGTTGCAATTGAGCCAATGATTGTGTATCATTGAAGACAGAAACATATCTGGACAATCCCAAAGACCAGATACCATTTTACAAGTCATGACAAATCACGCAACTTGTCACGGACAAAAATCGGAGGCTGATCACGGAACTATGGAATTCCGGCCTTACACCTTTTGACATGCACTTGGCTTTTTATTAGATCTTAATTCTCGTGCTGTTGAGTAGTTGCCAGAAATGTACCATTAGATCTATAGTCCACGTGAAAGGGAACAGGTTGCCGGACATTGCCATACTTCTATCTTGTATGTTCACTGTTTATACTTTCTCTATCACTCTCTTTCATATAGATCTTTAAAGTCCATGAAAGACACATCTGTCACTCCAACAACACCAATCTGTATGTAAGTCACTACTGTAATCATAGAAACAAACACATGGTTTTTACACACGTTTATTCAGTGGTTCCAGCACAAACATTGTACTCACAATTCTTGACAACTTTTGTCTATTTTCAATCATAATTTTAACAGTTATTGATAGTTTTCAAACATATAATTTATTTTTTCCAAACTTAAGACAACAGTTATGCAATACAGATCTAAGGTAAAACCGTATTTAAGTACAATGTAATAGCACTAGGATGCTTTAAGTTTCAACCTTTGATTTATGATAACATTCCTTACAAAAGTTGACATATTTAAATGACATTTTATCAACAGAAAGAAATGAATGAAATGTAGTACAACTGATCGAAGGTAGAACTAAAAACAATCCTTTTGGTTTTCTGAACATATGTATTGATTGATAGAAGCATTGAAACCATAAATTGACAACAATATGTATGTAATCAACATTTCCTTGACATAGTACTATGCAGCATATGTTTACATATTAAAGGCAGTACAACAACCACACTTCCTGTACAAAAATACCCCCAGTTCGCCATACAGCATGCATGTGTAGTGTGGAATTAGAACGGTTCACCTGGTAAAGAGGCTGCAGTAATGGCCTTTGTATTGATACACAATACTTTGAAATTTTGTTTTATCATTTTATTAGGCGTAGGATTTAAATAGGTTACATTTCTTACTTCACTGTTAGGTATTACCCGACCATAGTTTTAATATGGTTATAAGTATAAATGATTTTTAGTTCCTTCAGGTGGGAATGCGGAATAATTTAATATTAAGAAAATTACACCTGTCCACAAACAATGATGAAATACATTTTATTCAAAGATCAATTCTATTGACAATACAATCGCCAAAACAAAATTGCTTTCATGATTAGGACTGTGGCAGATCTGATGAAGCACCCCTAGACCATTGATATATGCGACCAACCAGGCCCATCTGAGCAATCTGGGTGGGGGACTGTCTGCATCAAGCCAGTGAAGTTGCAAACTTGGCCAGGCAGTTAATACAGGGGCCATTGGAATTTTTCAATACAATTAAAACATTTGATCCCTCTGCAAACTTGTACAAAGAATAATAAATTCTCATAACAGATCCAAATGAAGCAAAACATTGACAGCATAATGACAAAAGTTGCAATGCACTCATGACAATCTACGCCATTTGAGAGAACAAGAGAACACTATGGCATGCTTATTTTAAAGCTATGTATGAATAAATTATTCAAACAACAGTTTTTGTATATCAAGTCAAGTACCAGTCTATTCAAGATGGACAATGTGTTCACCCTAATCAGACATAGGTGACCCAGGAGGGCTTCCCGATGCTGCAGGAGATGGTGACCTTGACCTTCCACTTCCTGACCCTGCTGGCGACCCTTGTGACCTTGGGGATCCTGCAGGGCTGCCAGAACGAGACCTGCTCGCAGACTTTGACCTTGAGCGTGACCTTGAAACAGATCTCGATCGCGGCGACCCAGACTTTGATCGACTGCCAGAGTGAGACCGTGACCGACTGGCAGACCGACTGCGCGAGCGGCTGCCTGACCCTGACCTACTGCCACTCTGAGATCTTGACCTTGACCTGTGAACTCCTCCACCATCACTCTCACTCTCCGAGGACAGAATGCGGCGACGTTTACCCGTGTTGGCTTCTTCCGCATCACTGCCACTCTCTCTGTAATCAAACAGAATATACTGGTTAACATTAGCCTGGGTAGTGTGGTTTTAAACAAGATTTTTAAAATTGGATTTTTAAAACATCATTTTTAAAACATCATGTTTGGCCCCTTGACCTACTTTGCAACCAGACAGAACAAATCTGATATAGGACCACCCATGAACCATGTCTGAAGTTTAGTTAAAATCTAGAAAACAGTTTTAGAGATGTTGAAAAGAAAATGTTCGCAGACAACATATGATAGAAAAGGATGGATGTGGGTCACAATAGCTTAACATGGGCACTTAATCTTTTTTTTAAATATCATACATTTTAACTTAAAATATGAGTTTTTTTTTCCTTTTGTACATAAAATGTTACTTGACATTGGCAAAAACAAACAACTAAGAGATATAACATTGCATACGTTTTAAGCTATAAAATAAAGGGAACAGTCAGTATTTTAGAATTTCAAAACTTATTTTCACAACAAACTTATTGTTTTAAACAATCTTTCATGTAGCCAATAGTTTAGAAATAGCAATGCAATAAATGAAAATTGTCAAATAGGTTTCTTTAAAAAAGATTCCTGTCTGTAAAACAAGATGTTTTACAAGATTAAAACTAGATCCAAACAGATGACTCTAGTTGCCAGGGAGTGGAAAATTCCAATACTCTACAGGCCAGAATAATGCAGTGTCATCTGCTATTAAACCACTGTTTCACCTTGGAAGGACAGATATTGGAGAGACTGTCCTCTATTCCTTTACCGTAACATAGATTTTCTAGACTATCAATACCTCTATATATAAGACATTTATTCAGAGAGCAAGACATTGACAACTCAAGTCACAAATTAATGGCTTAGAGGACAATTTTCCCTGTACTTTCCTTGAACACGACTGGCCTAGTTTGAGATATTAGGGTTCACTCACATCCTTGACAACCTTGAGTTTATTGGTTTTATTTTTTTTATCAAATACGTCAGTATCAATATTAATTGCCTAAAAACGTGTTATTATTGAGTTAACAAGAAGTCACTTACGACTTTATAAATGTATTGTCATTATAATGATATTGCAATGAATTTTTATAAGGAATGGAAATATGATGATGCTAACGACATTTAAATAAAGTTGATAACATAAAGATTTAATATATATTTGACATAATATTTATTAAGAAGTATCACTAATTTGTTTGATTTTATAACTATTTTACTGAAAATTATTCTCTGTTAAGATTGCAGTAAATCATTTTTTACTGGATAAAGTCCTAAGTGACCTGCATAAAAAGGCTATTTTACATAATAATTTCCACTCTCTTTAATTGAGACTAGCAGTTGAGGGAAGAACTACCTGACAAGCATAAATTAAAAGTTTCACAGTTCTAGCACTTATAATAATAATAGGGACACAAAAAGCAATTTTATGACCAGTAAGGGGCAATAACGTAGATTTGTAAAATCGACACTGTTGACTGCTAACTAACCCTCCGACGTCAATTTTGAGTTTCTCCCCCTCGGACTCGGATCCCTCGCTGCTGGAGATCATCGCCTTGGAGACAATTTTACGTCGCTGCTTGGCGGTGAGGCCATCTTCATCATCGGCAGCCTTCTTTTTCTTATCCTTACCGTCCTTGCCTCCTCTTCGCTTGCGTTCCTTCTTCTCACCACGCTCTCTGAAACACACAAAAACAATTTATACTGTTATATTAAAAGAAAATGCTATAATGTTACCTTTAAGGATATAAGTGGTAAGTTACATAACATAATAATTATAGACTTTTTTCTTCTTTCTTTACCTCATATATATATGAACAGGTAAATTGGAGAGGCTTAACAATTTCAGGCAATCTCCAAATCCACAGTTGAAGCAAGCAAAGACTGTTTAACAATGAAAATGACAGAAACAAAAATGTGATAAATTAAATTAGGAGAGTAAGTTTTGTTTGTTGGTTTAAACTGGCAGCTAGGAATAAATTTAAAAAAAATTATAACTCAAACTTTCTGGAATTACGGTTTTTATTTTGCTGAAATACATCTGATTTAGTTTTTACTGTATCTGTAAGAACGATCACAATCAACTTAAATGTCTTCTACTTTCAAACAAGAAGCACCAAGCAATCGTCCCCTAGGCAAAGTTGTTCTCATGTTTTTTTCCAAATGTTTCGTTAATTTCTATACATTTAAAAACTCATTAAAAAACAATATTAACATTAATCTCACATCTTTGCTAGCTACACACTAGTGTGTACTTACTTGCGTTTGCGTGATTTTTTAGGTGCGTCATCATCACTGCCCGAGTCAGAATCGTCTTCACGTCCGCCCTTCCTGCCACGCTTCTTCTTTTTCGGTCGATCATCCTCACTGTTTTCCGACAAAATCTCACCGTCATCACGACGACGACCCTGAAACCAATGTGTAACGATGCCAAACTTATGTTAAAAGATAGGTTAATGTTGTTTCATTAAAATAGTACTTGTATTTATCAAAGTTTGTTCGCAAACAAAATGTGAAACACACTATAAATGGTGTATTCATATGTATATTATGCATGGAACTTTAGAAGACATGATTTAAAATTAGAAAACTAGAGCTTGCCACAGAATGTGCTGAATGCCCCTGACAAGAGCCGTGATACAAGTGCAATAACTTTTAAACGGAACATGTTACAGCAAATACATTCACAACTAAGCCTTAGGCCAAACATTGTGGTTAAGTTTCATCAAATTCCCACCAGTAGTGTAGGAGTTGCATTCACGAGAATTTTTGGATGGATGGATGCAAGGACGGACAGACAGGGGCATAAAAAGCTAAATCAAATGTTTATTCTTTAAGCTTGAAAATCATGATAAAAATTGAAATTCATGGGCAAGGTTTAGATTTGGTGCAACTGAGATGGCCAATATGAGCAAATCAAACACTGGCTAATCCTGGTTTTACAGTAATCATTTTTTTCTCAAATTTATTATTTTTTTGTAAAATTAGCAAAGAGACATAATAACGGTTTTTTCTTTAAATAATATTTATTTTCTAACTCCTCATTCAAACTCAACAAGGAGACCATCATTTGTCAAGAAGACAATGGACCCTTCCTGAATGCCCAAAGTGTAACAAGACACAGTCCATTGTATATCAAGCGAATTAGATTCAACTAGAAACCTCAGCCATTCAGAAACCCACCTTAGCCTTGGATGATTTGCGTTCCTCAGGCTCTGGTTCTAGGACGATGTTCTTGGCCTTCTCGACATAAATCTGTCGTTTCTCCATCATTAGCTTTTCTTGCTCCTCCTTCTGCTTGCGCCGAGTCT
>Ga0224511_10002931_pt1 | contig 11922 bp, 13 predicted proteins | sample SF_May12_sed_USG_2_FD_169988 | JGI IMG/M metagenome (GOLD analysis project Ga0224511, IMG submission 169988) | Sediment microbial communities from San Francisco Bay, California, United States - SF_May12_sed_USGS_8_1 | ecosystem: Environmental > Aquatic > Marine > Sediment | place: USA... | reverse complement strand
CGGAGGTGGGGTACCGGCGACGGTGTAACGGAGGTGGGGTACCGGCGACGGTGTAACGGAGGTGGGGTACCGGCGACGGTGTAGCGGAGGTGGGGTACCGGCGACGGTGTAGCGGAGGTGGGGTGCCAGTCCTCTTACTTACCAACTTTCACCTTACCCAGCTCTGATTAGTCGGGTGCCCATTTACTGCTGGGTTAACGGGAGGAGTTTTTGGAAAATCCCGTGCAAAAGCTGTATTGAACCCGGAACCTCCAGCACCAGGGAGCGCTCTTAACCACTCATCCACTGCGCATCTTCTATGTGCAGTTGGGCATTTTGAATTTAGTACTATAGGTTATCCTTGTTACCCTTTACCTATGCTCATTCATCGTTCATAGACTAATCTTCTGGAAGCAACAGACAGGCCTGTGGTTTCTCATCAAGATAAGGTGTATGCTAAGCATAAGAATGGCAGATACTATGTGGGAGAGGTGGTAGATATCAAGGCTGTCCTTTACTACTGTGTGATTTTTGATGATAACTCTACTAGCCAAGATCTGTTCCCGGAAGATGTAGTGGTAAGCGAATCATTAGATTCATTTCTTTACTCGTGTTCCTATCACACATAAAGGGTGAAGCGATGGGTTAGTGTATAGCAACCTATGCTTGGGACTAGAGTATGCAACCAGAAAGTCTTCTAATGGTACACCCTGGGGAACGCTGAGTAAATGGCTCAGTAGCCTACTTTCTGCACGACCTATCTGACGTCCTGTCTGGCGACGTAACAGAAGAAGACTTCATTTAGGTTTTTGTTCTAGTTGTTTTTTGTATGTAAGAGGACATCTTTCTTTGTAGAACTATCGACCGCACGAAGGACCCCCTCCTCTCGGCTCTTACGTAAATGTCAAATGGTCAGATGGCCTAATGTATAACGGTCATTTTCAAGGATGTAGAAAGGTGGATTTGTACACGGTTGAGTTTGAGGATCAGTCAGCAGTGCAGCTGGAACGCGGTGACATTTACAAACTTACAGAGCAACTACCGCCAACAGTGGAGCGTAAGCTAGTGAGTTTCCTCCCTGGGCTACACAGGCTTACGCCCCAGACAGTGTTTACACTAGAGCAGAAATTTTATTAGCCCCTCTCCGTGTTATCAATATTCTCCCCTTAGCGGAACTAGTACAGTCATTACATAGTGCAAAACTTCTACCTTTCCAAAATTGGTTGGGTACAACTCAAATTGTCATTGACAACCTTACTTGTAATAAATTTATTTCCTGCTTTATGATGATGTCGAGTAGAGACTCAGAACGCCCAGGGGGTCTGTCATCTAACTTTTAATTGGCTTATATTTTCCATGTACACATAAATTGTTCTGTGAAGGTCTAGGTAGGGTTTGCGTTATCCCTGCGCTTCATGCTTTCAGCTAAACCATGCCGAAACGATGCCACAGTGGAATCCATTCGGCTATTGAAGCATTACAAAAATAAATACCCGGATTTATGGTACAGTATTATTAGTCGTTCTAAGTTTGTGTTGGCTGCTTCTATTTGGTTCCCAGGCATCGAGTTATATCAGAGAGTAGAGCTATCCTTGCATTATAATGGCCGTTTATCTATTTCTAGTCAGCTGCCACTTCAATGAAGAATGATGTTTTCTATAAGAGCGACGATGACCTGATCACAGATAGCAGGACACGCGGCGTTCAGGTTAATTACAACTATAGGTTTGATGACAGACTTTATATGACATAGACTCATTCCTGTCTGATATATGTGCGGAATACAGATGATCAACACGCTCACATCGACTGCGTTAAGTTATATGTTGTAGTATATTTCTGTGCTAGGCGTAATTTTACTGTATATTAGTTCAGGTGTTAATTTTCAAAAATCTCAAGAGAAAACTTTGGACAATCCCCCCCAGAATGTAAAGTGTATAAAATGATCCTAATTCCTTATCTCTAGCCAATATCTAATGAATCCACAATGCGAAGCAGTCGACAATTACCGACAGCGTGATACAGTTGGTAGACTTTCGTAACTTTCAGGTTGGCTGTTCGATCTCATTTCATATTTTAGTTGTTTTCAGTGACACAGTTATCATATATAAAGTAAATTATTACAATTTCAAGTGTGTATAAACTTAGAAATCCAGATCAGTTGCTATCACATCGTTGTTGAGCGCGCCTACAATGAACGAATTACATCACAAAAAACAAGACATGTATTAAGCGCTCAAATGTGGGACGGCTGGGACTGACATCTTGGCTATCCAGAATATACCAAGATAGGTCACAAGGCCTATTTTCTGAATGATGAAGCTGGGTCTTCATAGGGCCTCTAGTTACAGTGGTCTACGATACTATATCACTTCACGCGATTCACGTTGCAGCTAGATCGTAAATAATGGCAACGTCTTTGTGCCGTTTGAGCGGAACCGGAATATGTTGCTATAAATAAAAGCGGGTTCGCTTTTATATGCAAAGAGCTTGTACTATATACACATGAATGAACAACAGAACTAACTGCTGTTGGGTTGCAAGTCAAGATGAGGGCTCAAGTGCTGTTGAGCTCGAAGCCCCTACAAGACCGAGCGGCGTGCGCACTGATCAATTAACCGGGCCAGTTTGCATTCTTATATGAACTAAAGGTTGTGACCCTATTTTTGTATAATATTTGATCATAATTGCGCGAAGAAATCTCTAGTTGTCACGCTGTAATGGTAAAATTAGTTAAATTACTTACTGCCAGACTTAACTACATAATCATTTCCGATGATACACTCCTTTAGATTACAACTACCTTCCACTTTGGCTCTATCACCCACGATGCAAGTGGTAAGTGAAGATCTGTAAAAAAGAAAGTGTTTGATAGTAAGTTAAGCTAAGAAATCAAGGATACCTCATGCAGAGCTTCTACATGACTACGATTATACATGAGAATATAAACTGAAAGAACTCCTGTGGATGGTCGAATCCAAGCATACTTGTTCTATTTTACGTTTGATAGGGAAAATAACAGTAAAACAAGTCCAAAGGTTAAACTTGTAAAGAACGTACCCTTCGTCTATAGTTACATTGTCCATGATAATGCAGTTTGTTATCTTCACTTTTTCTTTGACTACACAGTTTTTCCCCATCATGGATTTCTTTATCGAGCTTTTCTCTCCGATGGCAAGCCCTTGTCCGACCACACTGTCCGAACCAACCTGACAACATTAAAAAAGTTCTTTGATCCATGATCCTGCACAGTTCACTAATCGAGTCTCGTCAACTGATCTAGTCGAGTTCTTACCTGACTTCTAAGTAAACCTTCAGGAAGCTTAAGAGATTCCGTAATACCAAAATACTCCTTATGTTTAGCAATCTGTAACAAGCAAACACTTGAAGATACACAGTGAAAATACGTGAGCCAATTCGGCAGAATATGAAGTGGATGTGTATATCGTGTTCAGTCATGTTAGCACTCAAGACAAATAATTTAGTATCAAAATTTCAAGCTAAGCATTTAGCCAGTTATACTTGTTATGGTATTGTACAGGTTAAACTGTTGAAAATACCTCCATGACATTCATGCAACCCACCTGTTTGTTAGCTTCGTAATAGTCTGCTATTGTGTTGGCTCTTATACAGAGATGGTCTCCTGGGGTATTGTAATAGCACCTTGTCTGAGCGCCGTGATAAGGTTCATCCATGTCACCGGTATGATCCGTCCATGATGAAAGCTTCATCACATCATCCATACACAAACCATCAGATTCTTCCTCATCAGGATCTAAAATATAACGCATCTGTGAGCAGTGAACAAACCAACAGCTATAGATGGTGGCAGACCTAAATTCGCATACGTTCCGTGCATACCTTGTGATTCAGACTCTCTCTTTCCACACAATCTAAACTGTCTGTCGGCTATAGACGGCACCAACTCGGACTGCAGTGATGTAAATCTACAACAGAAAGCAAACTAAACCTGGGCGAACAGAAGCGACATATGCACAAGTTATTTTCTGCGCCCGCACCGAATCAGCAGGTGCTCCGGAAGGGTGAAGCAGACCCTGGACATAATCAGCTTCAACTATGCCAATCCTACCCAGCCCGCAACTTTGTTGCTATTGTATAGTCAGAATAACGAATGGCACCGGGCATTTCTAACCTCAGTGAGGTTGTTACCCTATCACTTACTTTTTATTTCTAAATGTTTTGAGAGCCGAGTTTTTGATCAGATAAAGATGACAGTCCTCTAACTGATTGCTGATTTGTAGGCAGGGATGTCGGGTAAGGATTTTGGTAAACAATGGTATGTCACCTTCATAGTCTGCCTCAGAGTAAATGAACAAAAGTCTACTGTCCGCTTCATCCATTCCGATCATACTCTTATCTAAAATGGGTAGCAAGCATTCCTTTTATGGATTCCCTTCCATTAGGCCAGGACAAAATAGCGGGAAACCCCAGTGGGCGTGAGATTAAAAAAAAATTGATTCATTCCACTACAGCCGGAAGTGTCAGCTCCTCGCATAAATGAAACCTTGAAAGAAAAAAAGAAGTCTCTTTATGAGATGGAGCCTCAATACTGGCCGGCTCGTACACTCCATGCTAAACCTAAATTTCATCTGATGTACTAACAAGTATCTCAACCGCCAAATTTACTACAACTGTGATGATATCACATGAAACCAAGCCCTGAAAACCCAAGGCAGAAATAACCATCAATTATATGCTACTGAATGAAACATAAATGCATGGTTAAAAAACTTACCTTTGGGCCCCTTGGCCGCTTTGGCACCAGGGATCGGTCCTTCGGGTTTGGCGTGTTTCTTGAAGAGGCATGTTAGGGAAGCATCATTTACCCTGTATTTATCAGCAAGGGGCATAAGAGGAATGGTTGTGATCAAGTCACAGCTTATCACCAACAGATCTTTCTACAAAACATATACGTGGCTCAATTCTGTAATCAATAGCTGACAATGACTCTACCTAGATAAACTTTGGGGACTTGGGTTAGGGCAACACTATCGATAGCGACATGATATTGTTCTCATCAAGTGTTTTCATGTTATTATTGAGAAGTAAAGTACTAACACTGGTTTTGTCGACAAGCTTCATAAGAGAGGTGGCTGTGCCTTCATCTTCAATGTCAGGCACAGTTTCAAATCTGTAGAGAAAGTTGGGGGTTTTCCAAGGCACCGACACTTTGTCGAGAGCCTGCCTAACTTCAGCTTGGTAAGAATTCAGCACAAGGATGATCACATCTACAATACGCAGGTGCCTTATAGTAGGATAACGAATAGTAATATACTATCATGCAATTTTCTATGAATAACCTGTATACTGTTACCACTGCTTGATGACAGAATAAGTAAAACTAGACAAAAGTAAGCAAAACTGCAAGAACCTTAAAGTTACCAATACTAATGGCAATGGATTGATTGAAGCGGTGTACATGAAACCATGTAACCCCACACTATAAAGTCTCTAGAATGCAGATCGGATAAGGATGAGTTGTGTGAGTGTGAAGAAAGGGGTTCTTCTCATCTCACAAGGCCTTCTACATATTTTTAAGAGCAAATCACTCATACCCTGCTGCCTGATGACATAAAAATTTATATATGATAAATATATGTAACATATGCTGTTGTGAGCAGTCAATTGATCCAGCACTTTTGTTCATCCAAGTTGGACTTGGTGTTGTTGAACAACCTATGGACGGTGTGTAGACTGTAGAGTGTAGTGTGTTGTGACTCTGTAGCTGCACTATTTTACTCTTTTTTTTAGTAATTACTAAATTAGTTAGTCTTACTCTTGTCATGGATAAGGTATCCGTGGCGTATCCCATGATGATGATTTTACCCAAGTTATTCGCGAATGGAATGATTTTATAGCCGCATAATACTAGTTAGCGTTGATAGCACTCGAAGTACTAACCAGTGAAACCGGATAGATCCAACGATCTCAGTGGATACCAAAGCATGGGAATATTTCCAATTGGGAGCAAACATTTGGCAGTGTGGTTGCTCAACGGCGTGAGTCTTCCACCTCGTCCAGCCGCCATCAAGACAGGCTGAAACTTCATGATGACGGGTGAAAGTAAAGTCCACTCAGCAGAGAAGATATGGACTAATGATTCAATAACCCGTAGAGTTGCGAATAGCAAAATTAAAAAATAAAGTGGGTAATATCATGAATATTTGATTTTTGTGAACAAATCTCCGGACACTGAACAGAAGTGTCTAGTTTCGGCATTAACAAATGTTAATCCTCAGAGACAAAGCTACACCACAAAGAAAATGATGTAAAATCAACATTGCCAAAATAAAGTTACAAATTTTATTTCAAAGGTAAATATACGCCAATGAGCAAATTCACGTGGTCACAAAAACGAACAACATACGGCGTACATAGTTCCGCCGCATGAGTTTTACCCACGGTGGTTTTGCCCATAAAACTCTTTCAATCCATCATCCATGGTTTTGATTTTACAACATATTAGTTATTACAGAAATTTCACAGGGCGCCTGATTTACTCAGATCTCCATCAGATATCGGATTATACCACTAAGGTGATCAGTTTATCCACAGATTAACTAAGATTACAGTTGTCATACATAAGTAAAAAAAACGCAACCGTTTCTGCCTGTGCAGTGTGAGTTTGACTTTGAGTTTGAGTGTCACTGTGACTGTCAGTGTGTGACTCTGACTGTGTTGTGTAGACTGTACTCAATGTACTGTCTGTAGTGTGTATGATAGTGTATGACTCGACTGTGAGTGAACGTCCCTCGTCAGTGACGGAATTGAGAATTATTATATCAATATATATATATATATCCATCATCATCATCATTCATGGTCAATAATTAATTATAAAATAATGAATGAATAGCTACTAACTAAGTACTAACTTAACGTCTTACGTTAAATAAAATAGTAAATAACTCAATTCTTTGGTGTCCTCGCCAGTTGAGTTGCACTCGCTGTTCAGTGACGTGAGACTGAGTAAGTTCACACTGTAACTGTAGTGCAAGTTAACTTAACTTGCACTACACTCAGTTACAGTTACTGTAGTTACTTAACTGTTAAGTAACTACTAAACTAGTAAGCGTGACTCACCTAGTCACTGACTGCGAGTGTGACTGAATCATTCAGTAGCACTCAGTCAGTCACAGCCACTCTCAGTCTCACTCAGTCACTGACTGACTGACTGAGTGTCACTCTCACTCTCAGTCTGAGTCAGCCTCCGGGTGACTCAGTCACTGTAAGTCTAAGTCAAACTCACTGTCGGCGACTAAGTAAGTGAGCCTGGCCCAGTCGTGACGGTGAGTTGAGTTTGGCCTTTGGCTTGGGTCTCAGCTGAGTCTGGCTCACTGTTTCACTGGTTGGCTGTAAGTTACACTCACATTGACTGCCAATGTGAAGGTGAATCTCTGTGAGTGATCCCCAGTCACAAATAAATACTCAGAGTCTGACTCACACTCAGGCTCACAGTCAAAGCTCACACTCACTGCGACTGCCCCTTGTTAAGTTAGTTGGTTAGTGAACTGAAATGGTACTAGTAGTAGTAATAGGGTGGATTCGAGTGTGGCTGTGGGTGGCCATCAGCCAGCCATGATCATCGTGATCATGTTCGCACTACCACTGACTCACATCATTACTCAAAAGTCACGGTTCACAATGTGTCAGTCGAGACAGCTCGCGTGTAATATAATGACTTGCGAGTGTGTCACTCAGTCCGCGTCACCGTCAGTCACTCAGTGTGCGTGTGTGCCTGTACTCCACTCTTCACTCACGGACAGTCACTGATCCAGAATCACTCAATGATCAATCACTAACTTACCACTCTTGTACTTTGTAGTTATTTGTAGTTGTAGGACTTCACGGTTGAGTGTATTTTGTAGTGTACTTATTGCGTAAAGTGTAGTGGGTAGATTGTACTTACACGTGCAGTGTGTAACAAGTAAATACTGCGATCTACTGCAGTAGACCGAGTAGTAGTGTAGGCTAGCCTATTGCAACTGGCAATCGTGCTTCACTACCTGTACCTAGTTTGTACTTGTATTGGAAGTTTTACTGACTAGTGACCACAGGTACACGTATTGGTACTGGTAGTGTAAACAAAATCACACTGCACGCGTGCAGTAGAGTAAGTTGCTCTGCGCAAAAAAATTCTATTCAGCTCAGCAAATTTAAAATATTATATTTTTCCGATTAGATGAACAAAAAGGTATAAAAAAGTAAACTTTTTTTAATTATTAAACTTTTCGCCCAGAATCACCTAAGCTGTTATTATTAAACTGTTCTGATAAATGTAATTTCAGATTAGAAATGACGTCATTGGCCCAGCAGCTGAAGGCTTTGGCTGTGCCACACACCCAATCACTCTTAGCACCTGAGAGGAAGAAGGTTTCTTTACTATTTGATCCAAATGAAGCGGCCAATCTTGATAAGGGCACTGTGTTCGCAATCGGTAAGTTGCCACATTACACTTCTATGATAGACTTAGGTAAAAAAAAAGTGTTATCTTATTACGTCTCATTGACTTTTGTTTTTGTAAAATATCTCCCAAGTTTTTTGCTTCAGGCATAAGTGGTCTCGAGGAGCTGATAGCTATAGATTCCATCTTCATGGAATATGAGAAGACGCTCTTCAATGAATCGGCGACCAGCATACAGAGACTGACGCAGACAGCTGAAGCTAATAGAAAGATTGATGAGAGAATCCGTTTATTCCTGATACACCTCTCCCCTTACTTTCTGCTTAGACCGGCGCATAAATGTCTTGAATGGCTTATCTTCAGGTAATGCTGTAACTTACTGGTCTGACCGTGGTTGTGTAATTGTATTTGCAACCACCACTTGATGTAATATGCGTATACCTTGCCAAATGTGCTCACTCAAATCTTTTTCGAATCGCTTGTAGATATCAGATTCATTTCTACAACATAGATGATCTGCTGACCGCCACATTGCCTTACCATGACAGTAATATCTTCACCCGCCTCATGCAGATATTGGACTTACGCAGCTCTAAGTCCAAATGGCACTGGATCGAACCCATCCAGTCTCACGGCACTCATCTACCCTGTATCACCATCGCTACTCACGCCTTTAAGGATGAGGGCTTTTTGAACTTTGTGTCTTCGATACCCTCTCAGTTCATAGAGGTAATAATTGTGTATGACTATTGGAATTGGACCATGGTATTGTATGCGGACAGCATTGTTATGCACCATTCATCATTATTTACAAGATGGTAGTATAAAATTGCATAGGTTATTTTGACAAATCAGTAAAACACCATGAGAAATGTACCAGTCTCCATCAGACCTAGACATCTTAACACCTGGACTTGGTGCTTGGTGGTATGATATCGTCAATTGTGAAATATGTACCTTCCAAAAAATCCAGATAGGCCCTACAATAGCGGAAAAAAATGGTACCAATGTTTAGTACAGTTAATTTATGAAAACTTGTTAATCTGAACATGATGTAGTGAGCGGTTTAGGTTTTCGGCTTGAATATCTGCCCATAATCTCTGTAGGTTCATGGGGCAGAGCACGCTCGTAGTCCTTCTCCAGTGCACGCCGCTGTGGCGTTCTACACCAAGACGGTACTGATGAGCATTCAACAGGCAGAATCACTAACTGATTCCTTCATAGCTCAGCTGACAACCTGGCTGATAAAAGGTCTGAAGAGTAAAAATGAGGAATATCGATGCGCTTCCTACATGGTTATTTCTACCATATGCAGCAAGGTGAGGGGACTTTACATTTCATCCATCATACTGTTTCCTTTATGTGGCGGTGAAGGTAGATATGCCATGTCCAAACCTCAAACAGCCCATTTCCTGAGGAATGATGTAAATACTTCTACTATTATCTTCCACTTATCACAAGAGTGAACCTGAGACCTGAGGCTGTATAGCTTCATATTTCTTATGTCCTTTTAGAGTGGTTGACAATTCGGTGGTGACCATCTTCCCCTCGCCAAGTTATTTTTAAGCCACGACATATGCGAGAAGCTCTCATTTATGACGAGAGCCCACCATAATCGAGCTTGACTCCTGATTCATAGGAATTGCCAGCCCAGGGCTCTACCACTGACTGAGTTGGCCGGCTATCCCACAACTACATTTGCAGACCGTTAAAATGAACCTTTTGCATAAGTTTGTGAGGAGGCTCTCAGATACTGAGGTGACATGTTGAAGGTGACCCTAGAGAAGGAGTTGGTGAATACTCTACTACCACTGATTACCAAGCGAATGACGCTGCGTACTGGGTTTGAGGCTGTGTCATGCGTTGTGCTCATTATGAGATCACAAGAGATAAGCACACTGCCCAAACGAAGCTTCAAGCATATCTGTCGTATACCCGGTGTGGTAAGTAAGCAGTGAAAAAGTCTACTCTGCAAACCACAACCATTTCTCAGTCACGGTTTAAGATCTTACATGACCATTTGCTATTTCACTGTGCAACGTGAATCGAGCAATAGTACATTATTATTGGTTTTATTTGCTACTAAGAGTTAGAAATTCAGTACAATCATGTGGCTTTCTGTAATCTGTTCCCCCTATATTTCCTATGTCAAAAGTGCAATATTTTTCTATCGTATAAACGTTCTATAAAATGTGATTTCTGTCCGCTGTAATACCCTTAACACTTATAATCTCATAATGTTTCTTTTGTACAGGTTCAATGTCTGATAAAGCTGGATGGATGGGGAGCTCTGAGCACGTTCTGGTCGCCTTTGCTGACTCGTCTTGTCCCGTCAGCGATTAAACACGCTCGAACCGCAGTCACAAGCAGCAGCGACGGGGGTGGTGCTGACGAGTTGCCGGATGGTTTGCCAGAATACTGGAGCATTTTGGAGAGTCTTCTCAGTGACAGCACTCTGTCTGATCCACACGCTCAGCTCGTTACCGAGTGAGTTCCCACCATTCCCTTTAGGTGAAGTGAAGACTTTGACGATAGCCTATTGAACCTTGGACAGGGGTCCTTGGTTCGATTCCCAATCCGGGCAAAAAAATTTGCAGCGTCCTCATCAGTTTTCAATCGCGATGTGAAATAAAGGAGGTCCGTCCATAGAGTCACTTCTATGGGGCACACAGGTGCAAGCAGAAAGTCTCCACTGGGAAACGCTGGCTGAAATGAATTCAGTAGGCCAATTTTTGCACCTCTCCTGACAGCCCATCTAACGTGGGAGATGCAAAATTATTCTTAACTGCAATGCCTGGCTTCACTCATGTAATGTCGAGTGCATATTGAACGGGAATAGACAAGCATCAATACAGCATCAATCAGACAGCTCCGACTGTTTTCTACAGGTTGATGTGTGATGGCTATACAGAAAACCGGGTGAGTTGCAGAACCGAGGAATCGCTTAATGCACTCTCTGAAAGGATCCGTGCTATTCTGAGAATCATGGAGCAAAAGTGAGTGCCAGCTGCAATAAGTTCTCACTGTGAAGAATTTTTGTGCACACCAGTATGGTTTTTCGCATGATTACGGAATCTCGCTTCCATTCTCCTTCTGATAATTGAGTATGGTAACCGTGACGTCTAATGTATCTTTTGACTCTGCTGGTGAGGGCAGAGCCCAAACTATTTACAAGAATGGCTGCTATAAAGTGGAGTAATATTTGAACCATTTTCATAGCAAACTGCTCGGAAAGATATTCCAATTTGACCCCATACTAGGCCACCATCCTGTTTTTCGTAATCTGGTGTGGACCTGTCATAGATTTATCCACCCCCAACTCTATGGGATCTGTTGATTAAGTTTGTTTAGGTATGATATAGCCAATCATCTATCAGTGTCGGTGACTTTCTTCAGTTAGCAGGAACTAGACGCCGCAGGTAAGTGTGAGTTGAGGTGAGGTAAGTGTGAGCTGTGAGGTGAGGTAAGTGTGAGCTGTGAGGTGAGGTAAGTGTGAGCTGTGAGGTGAGGTAAGTGGG
>Ga0224511_10002930_pt1 | contig 11924 bp, 6 predicted proteins | sample SF_May12_sed_USG_2_FD_169988 | JGI IMG/M metagenome (GOLD analysis project Ga0224511, IMG submission 169988) | Sediment microbial communities from San Francisco Bay, California, United States - SF_May12_sed_USGS_8_1 | ecosystem: Environmental > Aquatic > Marine > Sediment | place: USA... | reverse complement strand
CTCGGTTTTATTGAAGCTGTTCATCAGTAGTAATGAATGATGCCACACCACTGACGCCCCCTAGCGCATGAGCAGAACTCCATTTTCAAATGTAAACAACATACATGTACACTCCATGGTCCCTGAGAACCACAAATGACGCATTATTTCCTTAATTGGTGTGCTGCAATATTAGGTCATAAACCTAATACATGCAAGATTTTGTAAAACATACCAGTAGCTCTATATTTTTAAATTTTAGGCAACAACAACATGTATTTCCGTTGACGTTGATGTTATTTCCCCATTTTTTTTGCATTTATTAAATGGTGTATCCTGCATCACGTTTAAAGTTTGCTTAACTATGTAAACATTATGATATAAAAAAGTGAATTAATGTATAAAAGTGTTTCAATTAAAAGTATAGTTACTTTATTAATTGTGAGCGTAGCTAGTGTCGTACATTCGAAACTACAAAATTGTGCTCCAGATTTTAGGCATAATATTATAACATACATGAAAAAGCTATTTATGATATACAGAATAACTATCCAGTAACACACTGTGACTTTGTATTTTAACATATTAAACTTATTTAACAAAGATCGATGACCTCCAACTTTAACAAACAGACATATATATCCTCCATTACTTCCTTTCCCACAAAGACTGTTTTCAATGTTGGCCTTAGGCCCCAAGGATGCAGTGGATCTCTTCTGCTGCTAGGTGACACATCTAATGACAATATTACGCAAATCTACATCGCTGCAATTGCCATAAATCAGATGGAACTCTTGAAGACGCTATTGTCTGACATGTTGATGTGGTGTCTTATTGTTTTAACATTGGGTGTATCTTTTCATGGAATTACTTGACTAGACACTTGTTCTTGTTTATTGTTAGCTTTATCCATGATAACATTCATGATTATGAGACTTATGGACGGTTTCCCAACTGTCAATCATGATCATTTATAACAGTACATGATCAATTGTAATAAAATAGATTAGGGTCAGTGATAATTTTTGGTTTGCGTTTTGCGTTTTTCACGCACATTTCTGGGAAAAAACGCACATTTGTAAAATATGTGCGCTAAAAAAACGCAATGATTTTCGACAACTAAAAAGAAGTAATTTCAGAGTGGAGAAGTGCAAAACAGAGGATAATTTATCAAAGTTCTTGAATAACATGGCCTATAAGACTGTGACTTTTATGAGGGATTGAGTTATAAAAAGAAATTTCATGTAAAACATAAATAGTTTTTATTTTATTAAAATGCATATGCTTTGTAATCAAAATAAATCACATGTGAAGTCATGTCAAAAACATTGCTTTTAAAACCCATTGTTTTCCCAAAAAAACGCATTGTTTTCCAACATGTGCACTTATTTATCCCATTGTTTTGAAACAAAAAATTATCACTGATTAGGGTTATAATTGTCAGGTGACGATCTGACCTAGAAAATACATAAAAAGCAGACTTCCTGATTGTGAAAACCTTATCACACAAACACATAGAAAGTACTGGTGTGGGAGGAATAAAATGTTTTGCTGAACTGTACACAGTGCAATAAAACAAACCCTTACTAGTCTTACCTACTGACCCTGAGCCCAACAGTATGTAGACAACCTGGAAATTCCATTATTCTCCATAATCACTACCAACAGACAAGTATGTGCATCACCTCAAGAATATATCATCATGGTGCCAACTGTTACCTCGCTCAGCACGTGTGCAGCTCTGTATACTGAATTTTTTCAAAGATTTCTTACATTTCGTAGTTAGCTCAATCTAATAGTCTATCCCCCGGGGAGGGAACCGTGTCACAGAATTTTTATTGTCCAATTTAAAAGAAAGTTACGTTATTTGAAGTAATAGAGGGTAATAAATATAATTTAAAAGAAATAGTTTTCTATTTTATTTTATACATTGGAAAAATTAAAAGAAAATCCACAAAATTTTCACAAGAAGTCTAGAAGACAAATGCACAAAATTAAAAGTATGTGAAATGAATGCACGATACAGTAATGCATTCCAGAATAATTCACAAAGCAGAAGTGTTGTTTCATTGATGTGTTGTGGTATGAAGGCACATATTTCTTGGAACTGATGCTGCATGTTCTGACACCTTCTGATACCTTATGTAAAGATGAAAGTTATTTGTTGTGGTTGCATGTTTTGTATGTGCATATGCGATGCTGTATATATAACAATGACATTAAAAACATGTCTTTAACCTTGAAGATTATCATTTTTGACTGAGTTTTCAGAATATTTACATGTCTGCATTGCAGATCGGGGAAGCACACAACGCAAAACAAACCTCATTGCACAATAGAAAACACACACAGCCTAAAATTTAAGATTTAAGTTCTAGAAATATAATCATGCTGTCCCTTGACAGCTTGACCTATGACAGTGGTCTGTCCACCTAAGTCTAAGAAGTGCTCCTGTGTTCACCTCACTGTATTTGTTACAGCCAAAGTACCTTGACTGAATGCTTCCTCACATGAGTAAGATGTGAGGAACTTCAGAACACTAGGCTAAGGAAAGGTTTGCAGCTTTTAACAGGCATTGAACACCCTGGGACATGCAGTCTATGAGAAAGAATACAATAAAGAATGTGACATGACCTTTTATATGATTTTTATAAAACAATATCCAAACAGAAGAGTTGTCGAAATAAAGATAATGTTAAACTATTTATCAGAAAACATTAATGTCAGTATGTTCACATGTCATATGCTTAACCTGATGGTTTAAAGGGTAATCCCAGAAGACTCCACCAAACACAAACTGTCACCAAATTATGCCTTCACATTTAAAAATAAAATCACATTCCAAACATGAAGTTATATCACATCCTTTGAACTATTAAACACTGCCACTATATATTTAATTTCAACTTTAATGTCTCTAGAACCTCTAGACACTGAAACACTTGTTTAGACATACAGCCAAATGCAAAAAATACAAATGCAAAACACTGCTTAGGATAAACCCTGGTGGCTTCTCTTAGGAAAAACCCTGGTGTCATCTCTTACCTGGAATAAGTGAATACACATTTCCAGAACAGTTAGGCCGTGAGCCAGATACACTTTTTCTCTCCCAGGGGGAATTTTGAAGACCCATATATTTTATTCCCCTGTCCACTTTCCAGTGGGGCGTTGCTGAGAAAATCAACTTTAAAGTATATAGTTATACAACGTTTTTTATTCCTTTTTATCCATTAAATTTACATAAACCTTTAAAACATGTTTGCAACAGCCATAACTCATCATATTGAACCTGAATTAGATTAGAAAATTTGTTTAACATGTATTAGAAAGGAATTTGCTATTTATCAAGTTATTTTTCTTATACTTTTCACTATTTCATATGTTTGATATATACTATACACACTGGTATTTTGTTCTGATTATATATAACTAGCTAGATTAAAGCAACCTTTTAAGAATAGGTAATTTCTTATCAACAAAGAATGGATTGCAATTTTATAACAAATAATACTTATGACATTTATTATTATTATTATTATTATTATTATTATTATTATTATTATTATTATTATTATTATTATTATTATTATTATTGTTATTATTATAAATGTTGCTTTGATTTCTTAATGCTGGCTGTTTGGGTTAGTTCATAACAAATACAAACATTGTTTGCGACGATAAAACAATTAATACATATGATTTTTTTTAATTTTGGTGAAGACAATATATTGAATGTTTTTTGCTTATAACAAAATAATAATAAACAGCCATATTGATTTCTTGTTTGGTATAGCAAAAGAAAACTGATTCATTCAAATGTTGTTCTGTGCAACATGTACCTGTTTCTCGTGTTTTATATAACAGAACTAAACTTCAGCCATAGCTATTTTGATTTAATGAAGCTTGATATGATAAGTACCCTTTCTTTTTACACATTTAAGTAATTTTTAAAACTTCTAAAACTAAAACTAAAACGTTCGAAATTGCTTCTTGTACTAACTGTTTTCAGAACTATATTACCACAGAAGTGTCCTTTTGTCATACGATATCTTGATATTCAAATAACATTTAAGCAAATTCTCTTTGTTAGACAAAAACTTGTTAATTTTGCTCACTTTGTATTAAACTGATGAAAGGCTTTGTATGCCTTAACTTGCTATGCTGAGTAACCTCTGATTCCATGCTTAGAGACGCGAATGCACTATCTCAGTTGTTTGCACACTGACCTATAGCCTGTTATAAGAAAGCATACTGGCCTTTTATCATCTCTCAGCCTTTCACTAGAATTAACATTGCATTGACAATTAATCAATCTAAATATCAACCTCCATCGCAGCGTTGTTTTTTTACACTATGTTGCAGACCTATTTAAGAAATTTAGAAGTTCTATTAAACCCATACAACCACTGAAAGGCACTAGATATAAGTCCATGTTAGCCGCAACAATACATTACCCTGTCCTACAGCAATGAACACTGCTACTTTCTGTGTTGTGGCCACACAAGGTTTGTTATTGTGTTCAGATAGGTCAAACCACCCATACACAACACTTCTTATCAGTGGATACACTTTCACCAACATATACTCTTAATGTGTATGAATATAACTATAGTCTTATTTTGTCAACCTGCTGTAAAAGATGAGCAAAGCGCCAACAGGCAACAACAACCACCTTCAGAATGCCAAACAAAGCCGAATAATTTAATTATAACCCTACAAGGCAAAGTGTTCCCATCGCCCAGTATCAATCGTTGGGATTAATTGCCACTTTCCGGACATACTCGTCTCTCAAATGACTTCAAAGATATTAAAAACAGTAAATAGTTAACAAGAATGTCAACTAATTTTGATGTCACGAATGATAAACATGATTCTAATTAGCCCCCTTTTTGTCCTACCAGTCGTCAAGAATTGAATACAGCTACAATACAGTACCCTATCCTAGGGAGGCAGTAAGTTATTTTCATTGAATAAGTGTCCGTATGCAATTCGGTTTGACAATAGCAATTAAGGCCTTATACTGATTCCTTCGGTCGACAACTTAAACAAGCCCATTAGCGGAGGTAAATGTTGAGGGAAAGTACGCCTGCCTTGTGCAAAAATAGCCTAAAATAAATTACCAAATATGGTCCTAGCCGATTTGGAAAATATGACCCACGATTCACATATAAAATATGGCCCCAAGCCGATTTCGGTAGTCAAAATTATCAACGAGTTCCCAAATTGTCAAGTATTTAGTTGTGATGAATTACACAAAACTCATTTCTGACATTCTTAGACATATAAGCCAATAATCAGTAAAGGCCCTATGCCGATTCAAGGGTTACTGATAATCTACTTGGCCTCAAACCCGGTCATTTATGGCCCTTCAAATGGCTAGCTATTGTACATACTACATAACTACAATCGAGTTGAGGGTCTTCGTGGTTCCTATCACCTTAAAATTATTGTACTAGCCGCTGGAAGTGATCATTCAAAAAGCTTAAGAAATTAATGATAAACGCCATTTGTGTGTTCCATGCAGTCTATCAAACCACAAACAAGCCCCTTAACATCCCCTACAATCCCATGCGATCCCTTTTCTAGTTATGCAAGTCGGATTTTGAGGGTCTAATAACATTGTGGTTGAAGTAGTCACTCAAATCAGATTAGGATTTAAGTAAAATTTCTGAGTCTGAACAACCTTGTCATTCTGACCCCTTACGACCCATAATGACCCTAGATGTGGTCAGTTCTACTTCGTGCCAACTTCTACAAGCATTCACACCTTGAGGGTCACAGTGCCATATTGATACACTACCCATTTGCAGTTTGTCCTGGAGCCAAATAAAGCTTAGGCAAATTTGTTTGCTCAAATGCTCAACAATCCTTTATGCAGCCCCTAATGAATCTTTCTAATGGTCACATATACATTAAACAGACAATACTTAATTTTAAAACGGAGTTAAGATCACACAATATGACATAAAAGTCAACCGAAACGTTTGCATTAATTAAAACTACACCGACATGTTTCAATATATAGGTATATAACTATTTAAGTACAAAAAGTGTATTTTGTTAAGGGGGTGATCATTTAAACATTTTATACACAAATTATCTATCCTTGTTTACAATTTTAAAAGCAGAGCTTTGGTTAATAAAACGATAAAATTGAAACATAAAAATACATAATAAACATGTTGAACTGTCCTGAAATCAGTTTGTCTGTTATCAAAGAGGCATAATCTAGAGTTTTATACCCTTAGTTAAAATGCCAAATGTTTAATCTGCATGAGCAATCTAAGATATCTGCAACAAAAATATTTAAATATAACATCTAATAAGATGATACACTGAAAGAATATGAAAAAAATAGCTTCAAGGGGCAGATAATTAATACCGCTTTGCAGAGTTATCAAGCGTCCGTTTGCCACCCAACAAGTGGATTCCTGTAGACACCACATTAAGCTACAACATGATATAGGTCTCATAAACTCCCACCAACGGGGACCTATGGTCCAGGTAGCCCACAAACTATTAAGTACACTAGCACTAGGCGCCTAGGCTGAGTTTGCACGAACTAGGCTCAGCTGTAAACACCAATATATTCGATTTATTATATATCTAACCAATCAGCAATCTACATTTGTACCTCGTGACTATTTCTGTTACTATTTGCTGATGATGCAGCAGTGTTCGCATATTCACCAGATTCATTACAAAATATACTAAACCAAATTCAAGACTATTGAAGCATATGGCGCCATAAACTAAATACCAATAAAACAAATAAAAATGATACTTGAACGTGGTCGACACACGTTACACGATATCTACATAAATGGCCATTTAAGTGTCTTGGATTTCAGCTTTTCAAAAACATTAATTGGAACAGAACGCAACAACGAGAACGCATCTCACAATCTACACAATTTGTTCATCATACTAAACAAAACAGACTTACCCATATACATGTATAAACAAATCAAGCTATATAATACTATGGTTGCCCACTAGTGGATCCAGGGGGGGGCGCATCTGGCGGCACTCTCCGTTATTGCTGCGGACCTATGACTTAACACTTAACATTAAACACTCAAAATTGATACGTACAATGAACAAAAAACATGTATTTATATTGTTAAAAATCTTTAAAAAATAGTATACGTGCACATCTTTTTAGAAATATTTACGGGAGAGGAATTATCCGGGTCTGAAAAATGACGGAAGAGGAATTATCTGTGTCTGAATAATGACGGGAGGGAAATAATCTGGGTCTGAATAATGGCGGGATGGGAATTATCTGGGTCTGAAAATAATGAGAGAGGAATTATCTTGGTCTGAATAATGATGGGAGGGGAATTACCTGGGTCTGAAAAATGACGGGAGGGAAATTATCTGGGTCTGAATAATGACGGGAGGGGAATTATTTGGGTCTGAATAATGACGGGAGGGAAATTATCTGGGTCTGAATAATGACGGGAGGGGAATTATCTGGGTCTGAATAATGACGGGAGGGGAATTATCTAGGTCTGAATAATGACGGGAGGGGAATTATTTGGGTCTGAATAATGACGGGAGGGGAATTATCTGGGTCTGAATAATGACGGGAGGGGAATTATCTAGGTCTGAATAATGATGGGAGGGCAATTATCTGGGTCTGAATAATGACGGGAGGGGAATTATCTGGGTCTGAATAATGACGGTAGGGGAATCATCTGGGTCTGCGTAATGATAAGAGGGGAATTTGCAGGGAATGCTATGCTAAAAAGATCGGAAGGGAATTGACCGTAAGGAGAATTGTTCACATACCAGGATTTCTAGGCTTTCTGTCTGTCCATCTTTCTGTCTGTCTTTTCATAGATATTTATTTGTCTGGCGAAATATTTTATATTTGCATAGCTGGTTTTAAATATGCACTAATTTTAATCAATTATAAAAAGATCTACAATCGTGTGCATGTTAAGTTTGACAGAGCGATATCTCACTTAGTTGGCCAATTGTTTGCTCTGTGATGTTGATAGTTGAGTCATCTTTTCTTATATAGGTATATCAAATATAACTTGTTTATTTATTTACCATTATTTTGATTTGTCTGATAAAGATCATTAGGATTTAAATTAATTTAATATTTAATTAACCTTTATAAAATATGTTTAAACAATTTAGAAAATAAGACACATTTTAATATAATATAAATTAAAGAGATATTAAAAATATGTTGTAAACAATGTAGATAGGTTTAAAGGCACCATGACAAAACGGCCTGTACACATACAAACAGCCCCAATTATGCAGAACAACAAGACGTAGCAGACATTCGTAATTATTTATATAATATTGTGTTGTTTGAAATTCAACTGAAAAAAGGAAAAGCCATGTTCTATATTTTTCACTTAGTTTGCATTTTTGTTTTAAGTCATTTCATACAATTACAAAGGTGAAACTTATTTGAATAATTAATTCCCTTTAAAAACAGCGCGCATGAGAAGAATAAATAATTAAAATAATAAATAAATAATGCTGAATCACTTTGATACAATAAGGTTACCTTTAAGAAGGCAAAATAATTATGATTAAAATTTTACCACACTGACTATGTTAATTTGTTTTTTCTTTTACAATTGTTAATTATTTAGTACCAGCTTTTCAGCATTATATACATAGATGATGACGTCACTACGTTATTATCACCTCTATACTAGACCGCAGGATTACCCCCTAGTTGGGGGGTTTGTGATTCCGCAATATAGTTCGCGTAGGATTGACGAATTTAGAAAATTGCCTTTAATATATAGTTTACGTGTATAAAACGTAAAGGTTAACGACTAATACATTTTAAAATGTATGTCTTTTTTATAACATGTGTTCAATTAGGGCAAAAAAACATTTTAATAAAACAAGTCGAAAATTCAAATTTCACTTTCGCTTATCATCATCTATCTTGAACGTGGAGGATAGTGAAAGTAGTTTGAAAATAGGGCGATCCCATGATTCTTAGAGCGTAAATACACAGGTCATTAGACCGGTGTGTACTCAATGGCTTTTCAGTTGTTTTCAACCAGACCTAAATTATTGTTTTGAACACATAGATATGTATTACAGATGATTGGCTTTTGATTCTTAAACATTTGGTCTAACATGTTACCATATGGTCATTGCATACAACAATGTTGAGCTAGTAAAGAACTGACTAAAGAGACTTCCAATAACAAATATAATTACCTAATCAAAATGTGTGTTGTATTTTAAGTCACATTTTGTGACAAATCTCATTTTATATGTATTACTCTACAATCTGATGTATTGGTTTATACACAGAGTTCATACCCAGAAACTGGGAACGTAGAGAAGTACACAACCATTTTCATATGCAGCGGTTACTGTGCAAAGTTCTTGTCTGTGTAGTAATGATACTTTTATATGCAGCATAAGCATTTATTAAAAAGCTAAATTGGGGACACCTGTGTGTTATGGACACACATTTTTTATACATGGGTGTATGTTTGTATGAAGGTCTACATGTACTATATGTTCAAGATTAAATGTGCATCCTGGATTTGCAGTGAAAATAGTCACTTATTTGTCGATATAGAAGGAACCACAATAAATATAATGAAATGCACAACTTTGACTCAGAGTTCATGTGCTCTCAAAATTTATAAACTATTCGGGTCTACTTCTTTTGAAATGCTAAAGTGGTTGGATAATAATAATAAAAACTTTATTTTCTGAGGGCAACATTGTAAAAAAAAATTACATGTCTTGATTACAAATGGCCTTAAAATAAAAGATATCATACATTTCTCACAATACATATCTAAAATCAGAGATACATTAACTTTTGTGTTTGCATTCTTTAATTTCGATGGACATGATTCATTTTTCTGATTATGACGGTAATATATACTCCTCAAAAAAAATTTAGGACCACAAAATGAAAGTGGTACAATATCATTTCTTTTTTTTACAAAGAAAACAATTTATTCTAGGAACTACTATATATATGTAGTTAACAAGTTTAAAGAAATTTAATAGCAAATTACAGTGGTTAACACATGAGGGGTCTAAAGGTGTGGTCACTACCGAAATTGGAACGTTTTCATATGTGGGTGGGGCATGACATTTTACAAACAGCACTGTTACAAGTTTCAGGTAACACACAATGTTTAGCAAATAAAGCGCCTGGCCACCTCTAGCGTCAACAACAACCGTACACATACATGTGAAGCTGCAAATCAGTTTTCTGATTGCAGAAAAACAATTTCTTTCCCAATCCTAAATGAGCGCGTTTGCGAGGTCATCCCGCAATTGTGGTTTGACTCGCTGAGTACTTGTATGTTTTGGAGTTTGTACCATACATGCTTTTGTTAGATTAACATGAGGGGAGGGTCAGGCCAGTCAATACATCATATTCCTTTCGCGCTCAGTGTAATCATTGACAAAACGTTTCCGTCCAAAAGCACAAATCTCCTTTCAGGATGACGTAATAGTCTGTAGAACAATCATAGGAGACCCCACCCTAACCAGTAATGACGCACCACAAATCCTATCACGTTTCTGGGTGCAACATTCCTTAAATCGATCATTTAACCACAACACACGTCTCCAACCATTTTTGAAGGAAAGAAATTGGCCTCAGCAGCAAACACTGTTCTTCAATGTACACAAAATCAGTAGGTGAACTTTCTCAAAATACTGCTACGCAATAGTTGTCTTTAACTTTTTTGAGGAGTATATATAACTTTATTTCCTCCGGTATACGAAGATATACATGTACAAAGCAAAACATTCAATATGGAACAGAGTGCATAACAGTGGTGAATAATAAATCAAAGCATGAATCATAGTGCTAGGGTAGTTAGATATTTTATACTGAGCATGAATTAAAAAGGGAAAAGAGACAAAAAGTATAAGGTAAGTCTTTGCATCCTTGAAATGTTTTAGAAGGTTGATCTAACAACATTTAAAATGACATCAAGTATAAACAAAAGCATACATTGAAACATAAAACAGTTGATGTAAATAGACAAGTTTACTTCAACTACATATCACTTAGACATGTAGTAAACGAACTTCGCACACAATGTTAACAGTTCGTGGTATATATCTGGGTTAAGCACCGCTGCCAACGCACTGTCTACATGTACATGTGTACGAACATGTAGCGCTTTGTGTTCGAGCGAGACGAAGTGAACATACAGTCATATATCACTGGACCAAAGTGTTGTAGTATTCCAACAAGAAACGCGAGTCTTCGGGCTGATTTTGTGTCAGAAGAGCACTCAAAGATTGAGTGTTCGACAATGTTTTCAAGTGTTTAAGGAAATATAGTCTTGATGGCTTTCCTTTGGCTACTCTCCAGATATTGGACGGGACTAGTTCTGTATGGACAGAGTGGAAAAAGCGAAAGTCTTTGGAATTTTTTTTGTCTTTCATAAGCGGTAACGCGCTTCTTGAATACGCGTTTTCAGTGGTTCTGTGCGAGGAAGACCCCTCTTCGAGAAAACAGATAAGAAAATCGGCTAGTCCGTACTTTTCAAGTATTGACACAGTGTCAGGAACAAATACATGGTGAACGGGTGTTGTGGTGTGGCGCTACTGAAAGCAGCGATACAGGAAAACAGGGCTCCAGATAATTATTTTTTCTAAGGTGTAAATGTACGCTCTCCTAAACGAGTGAGGGGGTAACGTACCCCCTAATTTCAAACCCAGGGAGTAAATGTACTTCTCTCTTATTTAACAATCAAAGTGTAGATGTGTAGTAACACATTCTGCTATTGTTTTTGTATATTATACATCTAAATAATTACTTATCTTTAGCAGACCTTTGTTAAAAACAACTCCGGATACTAACTACAAAGAATGTACATCAACAGAATAGGAGGGGTGGTGTGGGCAACGCGCACTCGCCGTACTCAGTAACCAGACAATTGCGCAAAAAATGTCTTAACATGTGTTGA
>Ga0224511_10002929_pt1 | contig 11924 bp, 8 predicted proteins | sample SF_May12_sed_USG_2_FD_169988 | JGI IMG/M metagenome (GOLD analysis project Ga0224511, IMG submission 169988) | Sediment microbial communities from San Francisco Bay, California, United States - SF_May12_sed_USGS_8_1 | ecosystem: Environmental > Aquatic > Marine > Sediment | place: USA... | reverse complement strand
TATAATTGATGCAAGCATTATTAAAAATACAATCTAGTGTTCAGTAATACCCTTTTTATCATAAAGGTATGTAAGAAGTTTTGACAATGTTTTGATGATAAAAATGGAACGGTATCAGTTTAAAGCCACTGTCCTCCAGATACTACTAGAACATCATGAATTGTGCAAATATGCTAAAATATCTCTTCATATACATATAATAGTTGATTTAAATCAAAATATCGCTTAAAACCTACATTATGTTCACTGTTTTGCTTAAAAACAGACAATTCGCGTTCCTGCAATCGGGATATACCTTCTTTAAATAAATAGTACGGTATTCCTTAATCCGGGTTATTCCAAATACCACGTGACGTGAAGGTTAGGGTTGCCTAAATCATTACCGACTTTATTTACTATTGTAAAACTGTAATATTTGACACCATTTTTCAATATGACCAAGGACTTTTCTGATATGACACTATACATGGGTAAAAAGAAAGGGTCATAATCTATAACATTTGCAAGTTTAAAGAACACACTAGATGGGAACATCATTTTTTTGCTGTGGTGATAAGAATCAATGTATTGGTAAATATCTTCATAAACAAAACAAGTTTTTCTAGCATGTAAACTTCCAACGCATTCCAACAAATGTCACGATTTGTCTTTAAGTGATACACACAGACGTCTAATTATTGTTTACGTGTCACTTCAGTGGTTGATTATGTTTTATGTTATTTGAAACAGTGCAAAATGAAATATTGTTCGTAGAAGTTTCCATGTTTTATTAAATTGGCATGGATCACGAAAAGCTATCAAGAGTTAATATAAAAGACAAAATAACATCAGTATTTTTGTATATGGAATCATTAAGATGTCAAAACATTGTGTCGTGTCTAGACAGCTTCAGTGGGGAAAAAAGACTATTTAAAGTTACAATCCATTAGAACATGCTTGAAAAATACAACGTTCACATTATCTGAAAGTCACCTATGGCGCAATAACGACAGTGACATTGTCACCAATGTAGTTTTATTCTAAAGCTAAATATCAGAATAAAAAATGATGATTGGCATCAGTTCATTTGTACAAAGGTAAATAAAGATAACAGTACTACCTGTATGTGATACCTTTGTATCGTTGATAATGTTGCCAGTAATAAAGATTGGAAGTTGTATTCATTTTTGACAAATTAGCTTAAATGAAGGCCCAAAACACTCAAAATTAATGTACAGTGTGCTCGTTTTGCAAATTGTTGTTATGTTTCTGTACGTGCCTGAAGGACGCGTCGATAACAAAATGACTTCATATTTCATTTCGTCTACATGCTAGCATGTAATTTAAAAAAGTACAAATATATGTTAATATGAGTTAATTTATATCCAATGCTATCACCTTCGACGGTTATTGCCTGTTGTTAAGTGTTCTTTTTTAATGACACAGACGACGGACCTACGCACAAACCTCACAATAGATCTGATAAACACAAAAAGTTATTTTTATTTTTTGGAGAAGAACGAAACGAAACAAAACAATGCGTATGATAAACTAAAAATCTATATTGCCTGGTATCAGTGAATGCCCTTATTCCTCCCTTTTGTGTATTCAGAAATTTTGGTTAAGTGGTCTTCTAATGCTCATTTATACTCTTGTGTATTTGTTAAGACTTAGATTTGTTTACCTTGTAATTTGTATTGCTACCATGATTTTCATGAAACGCCCAAACAGATCGCCCGACTAAAGCGTTATGTCCTAATAGTGTATTAAAACATGGTTGAATAAATACCACAGATTTGCGTTGAATATACGGTAAATATACCCTGACCTAATATGTTGACCTTTCATGAGTTGCGTTTTAGCAGAACACTAACCGCGTTCATGTGTATGTTATGAATGGTACATGTAATACACAACAGAGGCGACGAATGCATAACCTGTGTAGTTTTTAACACAACGTTGATAGTTTAATGACATTTACGGTATTATGCGTATGAATTTTCTTTACTTTGACGTATCGAAAGAATCTTGCACAATTCAGACGCTTGTTTTAATATTGCTATCACAGGTTAGGGTGCACTTAGCACACATGGCTGGTTTTATTAACAAAATGGAGAAAATTGAGACATCGGATAATTAAATTTCATTCTAAGGACCTTAGTAAGGTTGAGGCTTAACGGTTTGTGGAATCTGGAATTTAAAATTAAGACTAGACAATATCATAATTTAAATGAAATCTTTAACTATATTTATTGTGATGTTTCAGTTAAAATGTTTAACTAACATAACATTCTAAAACTACCTTGTTACCATAACAAATAGGCTACATTTATATTAATATAGTAGGTAATAGATTGTGTCTCATATTTTACTGTTAACCTAAAACACTTAATGAATGTGCATTTGTGTTGTCATTTTGTCAACTGTGTGTGTTAATGAATATATTTGACCGACTAGTAACACACATGTCTACAAAACATGTGACGTACGCCCCATATCCTAGAGCACAATTTGTTTGATCTACTGATATCACGTGTATTGCTGTATTTCTTCTTAACACTGCAGGAACTTGAAATAGAGACAATTAGCTTGCTGAAGAGGCTTTCATCAGTTTAATATTACTTACTACAGCTGTTGTTTAGTGCCTGTGTGGCGGCTGTAAAAAGTCGCCCCGTACTACATCATTGTGTAATCATATTTTTCTGGTCCTCAGGGATCATGGAGTGTACATGTATGTTGTTTACATTTGCAAATGGAGTTCCGCTCATGCGCTAGGGGCGTCAGTGGTGTGGCATCATTCATTACCACTGATGAACAGCTTCAATAAAACCGAGGCTGCTGTTTTCTCGTGCAGGCTATGCTTCCTGGGGTCTTTCCCTTTCATCAGTTTAAAATTGGCTCTGTCCAACATTACGTTATATTTTTGTTGTTTGCTTGTTTTTGTTGTTTTGTTTTTAAAAGAGAATTTTACAAGATTGTTTCCTACTGTACCATAACAAAAGTCACGTGGTTGCCATGCGTGTAGTAATGTCAGCGCAACTAGTACTAAGAGCCCTGTCAGTATCTTATTGCTTGCCTCACTTAGGTTGGAGATAGAAAGGGGAACTCGTCATGTAAATAAATAAACAAATAGCTTATTTGGCTCGACCGGAAATCACATGACCCCTTGTTTGGCAGACAAGGACACGTGCCGGTATCGTTGCTACATGTACATAGTAAACTTTTAAACAATACATGTTATTTGTACTAAATCTGTATAATATTTCGTCTAAATTGTTAAGATTACTTTGATGCAACAAAAATGAAAAATCCGTCGTCATGTTGTACAAAAAGTGTCATGAATTGGTTTTATGCATTTGGGTGCGTGGAAATACAATACCGATAAATGCATCAGATATTTGAGTTTTATTTTACTTTTGCCATGAAAACGGAAATATGAAGCCTAATTTCCTATTTCAATTTGACATGGTAATGGATTAACATACGCGATGTCTTTTAGTGCAACATATCATATTATATTTAAGTAATAACGTCCACGAATGTAAATAGCATGGGATTTGAGTAAACATCCTTCAGAAGAACTAACATACTTCTTCTGCAAAGACTTATCGAAAATCGTGAACTTAAGCTTTCGTGGAAATCAGTTTTGACCATATACGTTATCAAAGCTTTTACATAATTGATATATAGAAATAGGTTGTGACCATATACGTTATCAAAGCTTTTACATGATTGATATATAGAAATCAGTTGTGACCATACACGTTATCAAAGCTTTTACATGATTGATATATAGAAATCAGTTGTGACCATACACGTTATCAAAGCTTTTACATGATTGATACATAGAAATCGGTTATGGACATATACTTTATCAAATCTATTACATGATTGATATTCAGAACTTGGTACTGCGCCAATGTTTTAGTTTCATATTACTTTGACTTGAAGCAGAACCTATTTGCCGAATATACATTTCAAAACAAAAAAATGTATTTTGGAGTTGTAAATGTTGAGTAAAACACAAGCACTAGATTTCTAAAATATATCTTGGATCATCGAAATGTATGTCAATAAAATCTTACAATAAATAATTGCATTGCCTTAGTGCCGTACGTCTTACAAATGTATGTTTGAACATGTGTCCTTCACATTCCCGATAAGCTATAGTGGTAAAAAAACATAAAATTATAGTTGTTATGCTGTAACCCCAACATTTTACAACAAATGTCACAATATGTCTTTTAAGCCCCCAGAGCACAGTTTGGGCATAAAAATGAAAACAATATTAGATATCCCAAACAAGAGAAATAACTGCATGATAAAGCATAAACTTTACGTACCATGTGCCATTTTTGAAGAAAATTGTGCACAAACCAGGACATCTTCCAATACACCATTCAAATTTGGACAGAACAAGGATTTACTTCATTTTTCATGCATTGTTCATCTCTTTAAATATGTTGTCATAATATTTTAAGAGTCAGACATTCAACATCACATTTCTTTACTGTGACTCATGTCTTAATCATATATATAGGTAAGTACTTTCCAATCCAAAATTCTGTGCTCTAGTTCTGTTAATTGCCACGAACGCGCTTTTGATTGCTGTTTACATATCACTTTAGTGGTTAGTTATGTTTTTTATTTGAAAAAGTGCGAAGTGAATCAATTTGAAAAACGTTTTCGTGTTTCATTGCATTGGCTGAGACGTCTTATTTGTCATAAAACCCACAAGTGGTGACTTTTGAATTGCTATTGCTACAAAAAACGCTGTTGTAAACAGATATGTCGATATAAAATACAACTAATCCTATTATTGTCTGTATATGACAACGTGCAGATACGTAGACAATACCATGTCGTGTCAAGAAAGCTGTAGGTTGCAAAAAAAGTTTTTAAGTTGCATTGCATTAGAACATGTTTTAGTCATAATTACATGTTCTGTTTATAAATATGGCCGTTTCTAAAAGTGCCGCACAGAGTACTGACGTCAATGACATTGTTTCTTAGAATAACTACCACTGCAGTATTACATCAGAGATATATACACTAAACAATACCATATATAAACCCTTTCTATCCTTCATCTGATGGCAGAACTTTAAATTATAGATTGTGGGTGTATACACTATATAAACACAATCTATTATTAAACGTTCTGGCATCATATATACACGTAGACAAAAATACACCAGTTTGTGTGGCGGCTTTAAAATATCACCCCGTACCACATAATTGTGTGCATATGTATTTTTTGTCTCTTCCTCTGGGATCATGAATTTTATTTCGTTTACATTTGAAAATAGAGTCTCGCTCATAAGGCGTCAGTAGGGTGGCATTGACATTCCTGAACAGCTTCAATAAAACCGAGGCTGCTATTTTCCTCATGCTAGCTAAGCGTCCTTAGGACTTTCCTTTTTTCAAATTCACATCACATTTCGTCTAATTGCTGGTACATAGTTTTTTTAATTTTGATAAGTTTGTGAATGTCCTGTTGATATCAGTAATTATCACTGGGGCTAGGTCAAGTTATTTTGTGACGGTGTGATTTTATCAAATATCACAGACGGCATATCTCCACAGGCAATTTAAAAGGTTTCTTATACACAATGACGAAAGTCTTAAGAATTCCTGAGAAGAACAATAGAACAAAACAATTCGAATGGTACACGTAATTGCTTGGAGTTTTTAAATAAATCACTTAATGCATTTATAGCTCCCTTTTGTGTATTTAGCACTTTTAGTTAAGTGGTCTTGTAATGATTATTTGTACGATCGTATTAGTGATATGATTATGTTTCTTGCTTAAAACATTGATGTGCCCTTAAAAGGTTATTTGTCTTATTACAATGATTTTCATGAAATGCTTAGACAAATAAAATGTCCCGATAGTGTATTTAAACATGGATTAAGAAATGCTCAATGAATGGCCTGTGTTGATTGTTTCCTGACCAAATATGTTGACCTTTGATGATGTAGTTTTTACAAGGACACGCATTGTGTACTTTTAGAGGTAATGCGAGGTACATGTACAAGGTATAATTGAAAAAGAAAAAAAAGTTATGAAGAATACATAGTGTGTGTAATGTCAGCAACTTTATGAATGTTTTAGTACTTCAGACCAAAGATTGCAGCGCATTAAATTTAAAATTGTTAACCTATGCGTAAGTCATACACGTGTACCAGGTTATCTCAATTTGAATGATTTCAAATCAGTAATGGGATATATATGTACGAAATGTGGGTCCTAATTTCTGAAAGTTTACATTGCCAATTGACCTATTGACAGTCCGCCCTCCTGTCCTGATCTTCATGATTTACGCATCGCTTGCCTAAATATTATTTATAATATGAAAGCCATATCGCTCCATTATAATATTACTGCCCAATTATCGGACTAGGTGATAGTGATAGGTGATGTCCATAGGCATAATTGACGAGTGAATACAATACATGTATATGACCCGACCAAGCTGGTCCGTTTTGACGCCATGTTGGGCGGGCTGTCAATAGGTCAATCACAAAGGTATTTCAATGGGCTAAACACATGCATAACGTTAAATAATAACTATTTGTGAGTGTATGAAGTGGTTTTTTTATTTTTTTCCATTGGCAATCGTGGCATTCTCCTTAGTTTAAGATATAAAGCAATCTGTACCAGAATCATTAGTTTCACGACCGTCAACATTATAATTATTATTTATGGTAAATTTTGTTCATTACCAGAAAAATTAGACTTCCGTGCATACTACCGGAAGTGGGTCATTAGGATATAATATCCGGTCTAGCGTATATAAAGTAGGTCTTGTTTCACCTTTATGTCTTAAAGGCTATCTAAAGGTCATGTAAGTTATCAGTTACAATATACTTTCGAAAACGTTCGATTTGATTATACACTGCACTCAAAAAGTTCATTTACACTTTGCCGTATTACCACCCTTAAAGGTTTTTACAATTTGTATGTGCTTTTATGTTCTAGACGATAGATGATAGAATTTGTTTAATTGAACTCTTCTAAATCTAAATTCAGCAGTAAAAAATGAAAAGTGAAGGAACTTTTGGAGGGCAGTGTATTTACGTTATTAAGCTAAATTGCGAAACCATATCTAGCGAAAGTGGTTTGTGTTCAGATTTTGGATACCCTACTTCAAATGTTAACACTTATTTGAATAGAAAACTAAAACTGAGTTCATCAACAGAGAAATTCGTGAAGTGCGTTTCCCCAACAATATGTTACAAAGTGAACAAATATTTAGGAGATAACACTGACATTTACCTCGCCGCAGTATGACATAAACACATTTTGTCGGTACAATTTGGCGCTGAATCAGTAGTCTCAGAATTGTTAATGATCTGTGTACGCTAACTGATGCTTCGATATTAAAACGATTCACATCATAATTCGAAGAGATGCTAAACCGTCATTTTACATAATTATATGCCTGTTTAAATATGTTCCTATTAATATTAAATAATTGTAATAACCTGGCGCGTTTCAATATTGTTCGTATTGGTAAGTGTTATTTTTTTAAAACCTCAGGCGGTATTTCTCCCCACAGAACTGAAAAGGGTCGATATACATTTGTAAATACTAAAGAAGTTCCTTAGACTACATAAGTAGAGAGAACATAACAATTCGTATTGTAACTTCTTAATTGTTTGGTATTGAAATATATTCAGTTTATGCAGTTAAATGTCCTGTTGTGTATGGCACACTTTTAGTTAAGTGGTCCTCGAATGTTCATTTGTACGATCGTGTTTGTGTTATGATTGTGGTCTGGTTGCTTACAATCGTTATTGTGCTCTTAAACGGTCGTTTATTTAGTAAGGATGATTTTTATGAAAAGCCCAGAATGTCCGCCCGACTAAAGCAATATGTCCCTATAGTATATTAAACACGTTTTGAAGAAAATGCTTGTGATGCATAAACTGTAAGGCAACTGTTTCCGAAAGTGTTGGTCATTGATCGTAATAAGGAGTGCATCATGTAGCACATGTAATGTTTAAGTGTTTATAAAACGTTACCCGAGTGATATAAAGTAACTTCTTGATAACTGTCTATTGCTAATAAACTGCATTTGACAGCCCTGGTATTACTAAGTATGTTACCGTTATTTAAATTACATTTATCGTTTGTCTTTGCTGTTTGGCAATAAACATTTTACAGAAATGCCTCTGTAGCTCTACAAAATTAAAAGTTCTTAATAACTGTCTTTATTATTGTAATAGATCACGCTACATTTTCATAAAAACGGTAATTGTTCGTGACTTTCTCTGAAGTCGTAGTTATACATCAATGCGTTTAACAACCTTGTACGCCAGTCATCTGTGAAATTATTATTGATGGTAAACTTGGTATTTGCCATAAAATCGTATACTTCCTGTAATACTAACTAAAGTGGATCATTTTGGTAAAGAAATACAGTCTCGCGTAGATAAATTAGGTCTAATTTCACTTGTTAGCTTTAATGAGGTTGAATAAAGGTCATGTTGGCTATCGTTTACAAATTACTACCGAGCAATGTATGCTAGGGTGGATTGTAATGGCGTAATTAAGGTCAATGTACAGTTCCGCAAAACTTCGATCTCATTCTCTTTCTGTACTTTTCATTTGATCGTGATATAAGGGTTATAACAAACTGGAAGTACGCTTTCTTTTGTATTTACAAAGTTAGATTTCACCTGTCAATCATATCTATCTTCCATTTGATTAATATTGACAATGTGGTGTTATAAATAATAATGATTGCCAGACACGTATTGCATGTACACTTTCATATTAATTGATAGTAAAGCATTTACATGTAAGTGGCTCTGCAATTTGATCCTGTTTAATGTTCTGAAATGACTGTTACGGATACGCTGCTAATTGTTGGTCTGTCGTTAATCTGTTGTCTGAAATTCAGGGCAACGTTGAGGTGAGTAATTTAAGTTGTTCTAAGGTGGGTTGTGTACTTATAGACGTATGTTATTTTGGTCCCATATTTAGCTATCATCCTTAAATTGCAGATGATTTTTTAAATCCAATTTTCTATTATTTGAATGGGATTTGTCATTTTGAATGCGGATATTTTACCAACAAAATGCACTCTAAATAAAAACAGCATCGGAAAGGATGGTTCTTTCAACAAAAGACTTTGTGTGTGGCTTCAATGAACAACGTTTTGCAATCGCATTTAAGTGGTTAGGTAAGGTAAAATTCTGCTTTTCGTTGAGGAATTTACCGGATATCCAATACTTTAAACACACTGACATAGCAAAGTTAATGAAAACCTTTGTTTTGTTTAAGAAAGTTGCCTTTTTATTGATTTTTCTATTTGCTCCTTGTAGTGTTAAGCAATAATTTCTTTTGTTTTATACATTTTAATGTGTAAATATATACATGTAATGATTCCAGAAGACATTAGCATTATTTCATGAATGAAAAAAATACATGCTAGTATATGTTCTTCGAAGAAGCAATACATTTACCGGACTCTAACCAGAAAGGTGTTTATTTTGCTTTCTTTTATTGTCAGCGCAATAAATTTATTTACATTATGACAACTTGTGTTGTCAGTGTATCTTTTGATGGTATTGACAGTTGTGTAAAGTCCACTTGTGACGTATAGTTTTAAAACGGTTTCATTACGTTAATGGTCTGTATTAGGGATCATTTGTTTACAATTAGAATGTTAAAACACTCCTATAATTCTGACGTTTTTCTAAACGAATAGAACAGCAAACCGAAGATGTATCCTTTTTATGAAAGACGTTTATATGGCTCTGTTGGAAAGGAAATTGTATGTGGTTGGTAATAAGATACCATGCCCTTTGTGTGGTGAAATGTTTCAACTGTTATACAATAATGTTAAAAAGATTTATGTACGGAATACACAATTACCGGCTTTTCTCTAGTGACGTTAATGTATTGCCCTGTGTTTGTCTTCTTTCCATCATTTGAATTCATAGATTGTCATATTAAATGGTTCTTCGTTTCAAACATTGCGTTCTAAGTAGGCAAAATAGTGCCTGTGTGTTTATGGGTTTTAATACAAAGAATCTTTAATTAGAGAAGATCCCATCTGACAAATTAATGCATTAAAACTCTAATGAGTTTATCTTCAAACTCGACTGTCGCAGAATCAGGGCATATCTAATGTGCCTTTTGTAATAACGTAGAAGCATTTCCTAGTGAAAGGTTTTGTAAATATTTTTAGCAAAACTTTCTATCATGGCGCAATTATTCCTATTCTGAAAACGAATTGTAATGTGTTCTAATTCCAAAGGTGGCGTAGCGTAAAATTGCATTATTGTCACGCGGAGCGGTTCGTCAGTTGGGAATGGAAGGCACGACGTAGGTACAGGACGTTAAATGTATTGTGTTAATAATTATTAGACATTAAAAGCTACTGACGACGTTGTCGCGTTTAATGCATTTTTTAAATAAAGGAGCTAGAGCACAGAAAAATGGGTTGAAAAGTACTTATCTTAAAATTTGATTTAGGTAAGAGTCTTAGCAAAGAAATGTGATGTAAAATGACTGACACTAAAAACATTTACTACAAATTTTAAAAGATGAAAAAGGCATGTAATATAAGGTAAATCCTTTTTGTGTCCGTGGACAAGAAAATGATTTCCCCTCATAATGAATGGTATATTGGAAATGTCCTGGATTGTGCACAATTTTTTTCAAAACTAGCACATGGTACCCATTATTTATGCTCTATTATGCAGTTATTTAGACTTTTAGGAATAGTGTAGATTTTTCCTATGTTTATGCTCAAACCGTGCTCTGGTGACTTTAAGACCATACGTGTATGATTAAATGCATAATAAGCGACACAGTTAATCTCAAACAGTATATCGCTGTAAAACATTCGAAGAATAAAACAATCTTTACAAGAACATTACGTCTGTTGAAAAATACAAAATGTTATACTTTTTTTGTCGAAATGTACTCAACCTTTTACATGAAATTGTGTGTTTTGTTAGAAAATTACAATTTCTCGCAAGATGCAAATTTTGCATATTTTGTCGAATTTCGAAGGCTTAAATTAAAATATTTTTCCCATTTGGTTTGACGCTAATTTGTTTTGGTTTCTTTCTAAATACAGAAATTCTTAAAAACGAAACTTGTGTCTAACAACAATAAGAAGGCGTTTTTTTCATGAAACACAAGGCTTATTATTGCATCTACGATTACGTTTAGTATTAATTGCCATGGCATGTCAAGTGGTTGGGTGATGAAATATCATACTGTAAGTTGTAGAGAATGATTACCGGATATGCAAATATGAAAAGAACAAAGTCTTTAAAAACATTTTCTCGTAGAACGTCTTTTTTTAGTTTGACAGTTTTGATTTATCGACATGTTTCTGGTTGTTTATTGTTTTGTTTTGTTTAGCTTGTTGTTTACGACAGCTTCCTTTACCATTCGAGAGTAGTTAAACAACACAACAAAAAATGTAAAGCTGCATTTGTCCACATGTTTTTCATAGCAACAACGACAAAAGACATTTTTTGTTACATAAAAGAAAAATTATTAACTGTTTACTATACATGCACAATATTCTTAATAAACGGTGGGTTGTCCAGTTATGTGATATCGAGCTGCAGTATGTACAACGGTTAAACAAACATGTTGCAAACTAAATGTGCAATGTAATGCCAACTCAGTTTTTCTGGTCATCAGGGATCATGGACTGTACATGTATGTTGTTTACATTTGAAAATGGAGTTCTGATCATGCGCTAGGGGGCGTCAGTGGTGTGACATCATTCATTACTACTGATGAACAGCTTCAATAAAACCGAGGCTGCTGTTTTCTCGTGCAGGCTATGCTTCCTGAGGGCTTTCCCTTTCATCAGTATATTATGAAGTTGGTGCAAAGGCTTGATCGTTTAAGTATTAGAATAACTTACTTATATGACATTCCTCTTTTTAATGTAGTTACCAATTAT
>Ga0224511_10002928_pt1 | contig 11926 bp, 6 predicted proteins | sample SF_May12_sed_USG_2_FD_169988 | JGI IMG/M metagenome (GOLD analysis project Ga0224511, IMG submission 169988) | Sediment microbial communities from San Francisco Bay, California, United States - SF_May12_sed_USGS_8_1 | ecosystem: Environmental > Aquatic > Marine > Sediment | place: USA... | reverse complement strand
TACCTTTATTTTGATACCAAATTTGATATTATTCGATGATAAGATCTTAAAAAACAATCAGGTTTAAAAAATGTCCAGTTTCTTTATTCTATTAGTATATAAGAACAGGTCTGGCTTCTCTACTCTCAATTTCTCAAACCTTTATGGAACAAATATGGACAGTCTACATCTGTAACGAGTTGTCAAGAGTGATTTATTACCAGTTGGGATTACATACTTGCTTTGTATACCATCTCTAAAGTTGTAAAAACATAATAAACTAAAGATCATTCATTTGTATGAGTAAAACACTCACTTTTTGTTTAACGCATCTATTTCAGTATCCTTTTTAAAGCACTTTGCACATGGTTCCCCAGACGTAGATGATGGTTCTTGATCATACAAACTTGCAGAGAGTACTGGTCGGTTTTTCCCTTTCGTCATTCTTGGACCGACAGATGAAGCACGTTCTTGTCTTCTGCAGCAAAATTGTATCTTTCCTTCTTTGCACATTTAAAAAGTATATCATTGAAATTCCATACTCTATGACTGTGGATAACTAACATACATATATACATCACACTTGACTGACAGTAACAAAATAAAAATAGCTGATTATGTAATGTAAGAATTGTATTTTTGGTGGTAAATAATTGCACAAGTGTGCATGCCAAAAGTATTATTATTTTACTATATCCGTACCTGCCTCGATTTTGTTCTTGTTGACCGCTTACAACCTGAATATGTAACATATTTGGCTGTACTTAAAAAAATAAATTGATAGAGTATAGACGTGGTGGATATAAGTATTCAACTGGTCAAAGTATAGTTGAATAAGAATTTAATGGTAAGAAATCATTGATAAGTAACTAAGATTTATCGATAAAGCAAACCTTACCTGACTAATATTGTTAAATGCATTTAAAACGTTTTGGCCATGGTGGTTAACGTCTTGTCTGTGCTGGTCAAGTTTTTTGCTTTTATACCCACGCCGTCTTGCCTCTTTTTCCTCCTTCCTGACCACATCTCTTTGTTTCTTATCTAATGCCTTTACCGCAGCACTCAATTCACCGACTGGAATCCGTAGATCGGCCGCATTGAATTTAATTTCGACGTGCGATGGCCCATCTCCACTGGAAAATCTACGTACATGTAAATGCCATAATTATAGCGTTTTCTATACAAGTGTCGATATAGTAATTTTTTTAAATAAATCGTTTTGTCTGCATTTTATAACATGGTATTTGAACAGTCATGTAACTCATACAAATGTGAAGGGGACCTCCCCTTTTGGTATGTAGTATTCTGAGGTTGTATGCAGTACGTGAAGGACCGGTACGCAATATGCAGTCCTGCTGTGTTTTTTTGCAGACCTTGAATTTAGTATTGCAATGTGCAGTTTTGATCGTGAAATGACACATTATATATTTTTTGTCAACTCATAAACTAATTCAACAGTTTGGCATCTACTTACTTCGATCTTAAATATTGCTATGTTCTAACATCCGATCACTAGTTTAACTAAACACGATGTGTTTGGGTCGTACAGTTGAAACATACTTAACAGACACAACATGATAATGTAGGCAATGATGATTTTGTCTGCGCATTTCATTTTAAGCTGATTTATATAAATTATACGAAATGTCAAACTACGGTATTATTACCTATCTTTGATCGCGATTTTGTTGACAACCGACAAACAAAACAACAGACTATATTATAAAGCCCTATCTTTAACGGTTTTTATTACAATGGAAATGTACATGTATGTTTAAATGATCTTAATCTTGAGCAAAAAAAATGAACATGGGCACATGTTTTATTACGCTCGCGAAAAGATTTAATATGTGTTTATATTGATAAATTCATTTAAATTCTCACTCATCTTTATAAGGGAATAGAAACCATAAACCAAACTGTTTAGGTTAAAGGCAAAATAATCGTCGTTGGTTTTGTGTTAATTTACAAAAACACAAAAAAACATCAACAATCAGATACTCGGAAAATCTAGGTTAAATGTTTAAACAAGTACATTGCTATTTCTGGTACAGCTGCATGCTCAGATTGGCAGGTTTAACTAAATTATTTTGACTGTTTTTATCAAAATACTACTAACATTTTTAATTAACAAAACATTGACTACATCACCATTACTCAACTCTTTCATGGTTCCCACACTACAACCCTTCCCGCTCTCGCTGACAAAGTCACGCCCCCAGTAGTCAAATTTTAGACCTACCACTGCATAAAATAATAAAATAGTAGTTTCCCTTAAAAAGTTGCTAATATTTAACCACATTATTAATATATTTCAATGAAATTATTAATATATACTCACCCAACTGAACAACAACATTTTATACATTTTAATTGTATAGTTCTCAGAATACTACACATTATGTGCACGATATCTAAACAACAAAAATTTAAAAGGACAAAATACGAACTTTAAAATATCGTTAAATATTTGTATCTATAAGGTTTTCACATAGATAATGTTAAACCTATGAGATAAATAGGTTGATAACGTACACCATGTATAGATACATAAGAAAATAGTGCATGTAGTTTGAATATTCTATGTTCTATTACCATACGATTAAAAACAAAAGCAAAACCAAATAAACTTGTATATCCTATGTTCATAAATGTATCCATGTATTAATTAGGCCTACCAGATCCATATATGTTAATTCAAAGTCTAACAATTTAAAGAGTTCCATTTGTTAGTAATTATATTCTGTTGATTTAAATCATAAACATGTCGATATGATAAAAGTAAGAAATGTTATGTTAATCACTCACTTGACACTTTGATAGAGCTGACTGTGCAGTGTCGTATTTCTGTATAGAAATTAGGAAAATTGCACTTCGTACTTTTGTACTTTATATAGAATATCAGTAAAGACGTTGTTCTTACCCGTAAGCTGCATCATTTGTAGCACTGTTCCTTCCTTTCGACATATTGGCAAACCATCAGAACACATATAAATGTCCAAAATGTCTATCGTGCAATAATACCTGAGACGTCGAAATCGAAAGAGGAAGTTGTATGTAAACCCGACTGTTATCAGAGTTTCCACGTATTGTCACGGCTGTACATATCGACCTGTCTATCAGGGGCACTGGGGTATTGATAAAACTAACCGCAGTTTACGTTTAACCGTCTATTTGTATTGGGTAAGATATACAGACCCGTACACAGACTTTATAATCATGTGTGCAAAAACATTTATAGAGAATATACATGCAAGGTAGAAATGCTCAGTTTATTCTGAAATAAAAATTTATTTTTGACTTTATGTATGCATCTAAATATACGGAATAAAACGGGAGCGGTAGGTGGAATGATCCGGGTACGAAAAACTTACGTGACCTGAATAGTACAAGGGACCCCCTTCCCACCCCAACCAAGTGAATGGTATTATAGTACACCCATCGAGTCCCTACTCGGCTGAGAACCTGGTAGCCATTTTCAGAAAAACGCATTTCTCGAAAATGATCTGACTCATTTCTTGAAAATGGTATTGTTGAATTGTCTCATTTTTGAAAACACATCGTTATTGTGTACAGCGTACTATAGAATAAAACAAGTGAAAATATTTCCTGCGGGAACATATTTTAAAGTTTTAATATTGATGAACTAAATGTACGGATAATTAAAGGTGTCCGAAATTTAGGCTCTGTCCGAGGCATGCGTTTATCATTAACAAGATGACACAGATCAAGACAAAAAGAAGCTTAAATTGGCAAACATTCAAAGGGAAAATACTCATACACTACGCTGTTGGTACGGCAGTTGTGTGTAATGAGCTTTACTAAATGAGGCCGCCCTCAGTAGAAAATCGAACGCAAAAAATTTGCTTTTAAATTTGTAAATATTTTTATTTTAATTTTGTATATTTTTTAATACTGAATTCTTTTATCGCTCTTTAAATAAGAAGGGCGTGCTAACCTTTCTTTTTACATAATTCATTAAATGAAAAAATGGAATAAACCAATTAACCAACTTTTTTCACGTGCTCCTCTTTGTAGCAAAACAGGTCCCGTGCTGCTTCATGCCTCAAAAACGTGTTGCGTACCAATACCCTGTGGGCTCCAGTCTGCAGGGAATGAGTGACCCCCCCCCCACCCCAATTGGGCTTATTTTCGCGTTGCTCATTGCGTACTGCTTAACAACAAAAATTGTTTTTGTCATATCCATTTCTATAAAGAAGATAAATAATACAGTGTGTGTGTTTCATCCATACATTAATTGGGTTTTGGGTATTCTTGTAGTTGTTATTATATCGATCCTAGCAAGCGGGGTCCAAAAATAAACCCTTTATCACGTATTCTACATCACCCGGTTTGATTTTTAAGCCATAAACATGAAATCGGCGCACGTTAAATGCTTTAAGTTACTTTTAATAGAATAAAAATTTAGCGCAAGTAGCGAGCAACAAAAAAGAAATTATAATATTTTTTTGCAGATTTAAGTTATAAAATCATCCCTCAGAGTAAACTTATTGAATCAATCCATAAAGGGTTTTAATTGTTTATTATGATACGGATTTTTCCTAGCAATGTGCTGCAGATTTAAGTTATACTCGTAAAATTATTCACTGATAAATGTTAAAAGAATTATTGGCATGACGACACCAGCTATGCCGTCTATGGTGTTTCCCTAACTATAGCTGTATTTTTGTCAGAAGTATACAGATCAAATATAACCGGCGTATATATCAATATGAACAAACATTTTACTCGCCGGCGGCAAGTCCCCCCACCCCTAGTGCTAACAATCTATATTTGAGATGTATGCAATGATTGATAACCATACTCCATATCAATGTTAATCCTAACAATAGATTACAGTAAGCATTTTGCCACAAAGTAGTTGCTAATAATAGGACATAGGGCAAAGTTTGTGGTTAATTTTAATGTTATTCATATTAATGGTTAATGCTACGGAACTATCAGTTAACGATAAAATATCGAAAAAATACGCGAGCAAGAGCGCAAGATAATAGTTAATCTAAACTTAATACGATAAGGTCGATTGCGAAACAAATTATCCCAAGTTATATTAATCACTCTCGACCGCTCATTCCAGATGATATTCATCTTGATTTTGAACGAAGTATGAAAGAAGAGAGAAGGCAGACCTATCCTTATATGCTAAGCGCAAAGCAAGGACGCATGTGGTACCATTTTATAACGTATTTGGTATGACGCGGTCGTGAATCGAACCCACGACCTTCCGCTTACGGGGCGAAAGCTCTAACCACTGGGCCACCGCTGCTGTAAATAATACCTTATTTGAACCCCCTCCACCCTAATGCTGAGTATCAAACAGAGGGTTCACGTCATGGGCTGTCTTGAAAAGGTTTCTTCGTGGATTCGTTAAAAGTGATCTGTTTTGCGTCGCTTACTATGAGCAGCCAGGTCGTTTACTTCGCACTGCCACGTCGTTTATTTTGCGCTGCAAGGTGACAGGACCGCCAGGTCGCTTAGTTTGCGCTGCAAGGTGACTGGAACGCCAGGTCGCTTACTTTGCGTTGTCAGGTCACTAAACGGCCAGGTCGTATACTTTGCGCTGAAAAGTCACTGGACAGCCAGGTCGCTTACATTAAACTGCCACGTCAATGGACCGCCATGTGGCGAACATTAAACTGCCACATCGTTGGACTGCCAAGTCGCTTACATTGAACTGCTTGATCGCTCGACCGCGTCAGGTCGCATACATTGAACTGCCAGATCGCTGGACCGTCAGGTCGTTTACATTGAACTGCCAGATCGCTGGACCGCCAGGTCGCGTATCATCGAACTGCCAGATCGCTGGACCGTCAGGTCGCTTACATTGAACTGCCAGATCTCTGGACCGTCAGGTCGTTTACATTGAACTGCATGATCGCTGGACCGCCAGGTCGCTTACATTGAACTGCATGATCGCTGGACCGTCAGGTCGCTTACATTGAACTGCCAGATCGCTGGACCGCCAGGTCGCTTACATTGAACTGCATGATCGCTGGACCGCGCCAGGTCGCTTACATTGAACTCCAAGATCGCTGGACCGCCATGTCGTTTACATTGAACTGCCAGATCGATGGACCGCCAGGTCGCTTACATTGAACTGCTTGATCGCTGGACCGACAGATCGCTTACATTAAACTGCTTGATCGCTGGTCCGCGCCAGTTCGCTTACATTGAACTGCCAGAACGCTGAACCGCGCCAGGTCGCTTACATTGAACTGCCAGATCGCTGGACCACCAGGTCGCCTATTTTGCACTGCAAGGTCACTAGACCGCCAGGTCGCTTAATTTGCGCTGCAAGGTCACTAGACCGCCAGGTCGCTTAATTTGCGCTGCAAGATCGCTAGACAGCTAAGTCGCTTACATTGCGCTGCCAGGTCACTGGACCGCCAGGTCGCTTACATTGAACTGTCACGTCGCAGAACGGCCAGGTCGCTTACACTGAACTGCCCTGTCAGATGGCTGAATCGCAAGGTCGCTTACATTGAACGGCCAGATCGCTGGGCTGCCATGTTGCTTATATTAAACTGACACGTCACTGGACCGCCAGGTCGCTTACATTGAACTGCCAGATCGCTGGACCGCCAGTTCGCTTACATTGAACTGCCACGTCGCTGGACCGCCACATCCATTATATTGAACTGCCACGCCCCTGGACCGCAAGGTCGCTTACATTGAACTGTCACGTCGCTGGACCGCCAGGTCGCTTACATTGAACTGTCACGTCGCTGGACCGCTAGGTCGCTTGTAAACATTGAACTGCCTTGTCGATGTACCGCCATGTCGCTTACATTGAACTGTCAAGTCACTGGACCACCTGTTCATCGTCCCTCCCGTGCTCTGACTGTCATTGATTAGGTAAGAAAACAGTTATTTTATAAGTGATCTTGGAACAGTCATATAGTTATCCTTCGGTGTCAAAATACTATCCCCTCCACTTTGGACCAAAAGGTTGACTGTTAACAAATTACATATGAAATAACTGTATACTTTTCTGCTTTCGGTTCATGCGTTCACATTGCACCGTGTACAACCTGTGGCGTGTGGCACATCGGCCACAGTTGCAACCATCGATGTCCTTGCCCGAGTTGTGTGTACATCGGGAGTCGACGATGTAACTTTTAAAGTCCTGTTAATAAAGAAATGTCATTAATAGCGCGGGTCAATTTGATAGTTTAAAACCTAAACACGTTTGTGTTTTAAGATTAAAATTGCCATATTGTAAGGGTAAATTTGAAGGTTTGCATCCGATAAGACATATTTGTTTGCATACAACGTACCGGCTCTTTGCATAATGCATTAAATTCATTTTATCAAAATGAAACAAAGAAGCAAAAACATGCAAAGGATAAAGTGCAATTAAATAAACGTTGGTGTCTGAAAACCTTTGTGTGTAGAGTAAGTAAGTGATATGAATTCTTGGTATACTAGTATATCCACCGGAATCAAATAACAATGACGCTAAAGCGGCATTCAAACGCTGTATTTTGAGAAAAACAACAATTGCTTAAATGTTTGTTAAATAATCAATTACACACATGTACAGTTTTTTCGCCAAAGTAAACCCATTTTACAAATCAAACCCATGCAATAATGCACTAAGTTATTAAAAGACGAAAACATATTTAACTCAGTGAAAAAAATGTATGTGTACAGTATTTATTAATATAAAATTCCATATAATTATATTCCACATACACATTTAGATATGATATATACATGAACGTTAACAAACAAACAAACAAACAAACAAACAAAAATATTAATGTGTATAGGATTGAAATTACATAAATGTGTATTAAAACACAATATGTCCTAAGACATCATCCAAAATTAGTATTTTTTACAGTAATGTCCGATTATAGGGAAAGCGCTTGTACGGAACTTATGTTTATAAAAAGGCAAATAATGGCTTCTGTATGCTGTCTGAAGGAAGATTAGAGGTGGCGACATCATTTTTTGCAAGTTGGAACTTAAACTGAATTTGAACGCTGAAATAAATAAAAGTGGATCAATGCATTCCGAACTGTGATTTTACAGGATTTGTACAAGTAGAAATAAAACTTCATCTGTGAAGACAAGGTTGTAATTTGTAAAATGTACAATTGTCATATGGACATTGTGTTCACCAAAATGCTTGCAAACCACATATTCTTCTTTTTTTCAAATCAAACAATTATTGCAATTATATAATTAAACATCTAAATTTTCTTACTAGGCAAACACACCATTATGGGTAACTAACGTACTGCATAAATAGGTACCTAGTAATTAACTTCCTATAATCTACATTCACTGTAATGTTAAAACATGTCTGACATACCGCTATTTGTTAACTAAATGAATGAACACAACACGAACATATGGTATTTACACTAATGTTCAAACATACAATGAGGTGGCGACAATACTCGTTGGTTCAACAGTACATGTATTCAAACAAATGGTTTAACCTAACCTTTAGTGTAATCTTTACAGAGAAAAAGCGGAAGCTACCTTTATACACTAGAGAATCATTCTTTTGCACGCTTATCTGAATGTGTTTTTTTAAGTGGTTCAACAGTCGTTGAAATTTAGAAGTCATTTTACTTGGTGGTACTGAAACGTTGCATGTGTTGTAACAACCACCCGGTAGATAGACGAAAAGACGAAAATGATTCAATTCAAGAGTCAAATTGTGAATAATAAAATAAATATGACACACATATATGGTGCCAATACAATGTGCACTAGGTGCTTACAAGTAAACTTGAATTAAATGATACAAACAAAATATTATACCTAAACTTACATAACTTTTGTAATTAACGAATCGACAGAACTTGAAATGACGTCCGATGCTCGACAAAGTGGCGGGTAAGCTCGTTACGTTAAACATTGCAAGTGCGCGTGATACAGTCTTTTGATTGGCCCAAATGACGTTGTTCGCTACAGCGCAACGTAAATTCCCACATTTTTGTCGGGCATCGGGCGTCATTTCAAGAGGTCTGTCGATACGTTAATTTACAAAACCACAACGGATTTAAATTTTAAAGAAAATATAACAGTAAACTGATTAAAATAAAAAAAAATGTTGACAGCACTGGACACAATCACTTTGCTATCTAGTTTCACACAATGGTAGTCAGTTTAATGTGACGTATCTAGTTTTACACAGGCGTACTCAGTACTTGACCAACGGGGCGTTTACTTCCCTGTGCCACGCCCTTGGCCAGAATGGCTCCGCCCTCGTGTAGAAGCAACGCAGGCCACACCTGCCAACATAATACGTATCACCATAACGTAATATTGACACGTATTCAGAACGCAATGCAAACTAGTAACCAGTAAGCGAGGTATATTGTTGCGGAGTGTTAAGTTAGTTTTCCTGCTTTGTTTAAACGCCAGTTATCAACGCTGATTAGGTTATACCACAGCGGTTAGTCCATTTACCAGCGGTCTTGGGTTCACCAGAACTAGCCTCTTTCTTCCACAAGCGACTAACTGGTTCCTCACATGAGCAGGCTGTAAGGGACGACTGAACTAGACTTAGCGTTGTGTTAAGTATCAATAATCACGAAAAAGCCCGCTCCCGTTGGGACTCGAACTCCTCACCCTCAGATTGCGAGTACGGTGCTCTACCCACTGAACTACACCGGGGTTATTTTTCTACGATATCACAAGAAGGGTGGTTTACAAGATCAGTAAATGTATATTAGAAATATAGTCGATTAACTACATAGTGTTCATACCATGAAGTCGAGATACGGTCCCTTGACTGTGTAGTCCCTAAACCGCGTTGCATCAAACTTCTCGGTCTCGTCCATCGCAATCGCCAGCGGAGGGTCCTGCACCGCAGCCAGCCAACAAATCTCGACGCATTTGGCAAAGTACTGTTCGCAGTTTTTGCCATCTGGAAACTTGATCTTGGCCCTCAAATGCTGAAAACAAATAAAGAATGCGACTGCCTAATTATCACATAGCATGCAACGCATTAATAAGCTGTTTTGTTATTTTTATATTGACAATATCCAATGTAAACAAATGGGAAACAAGAAATGTCTTTAAAAAAGACAAACGGCATCAGATTAAAAAAGGAAGAAAATACAATGTATAACACAAGATTAGGTACTTGTACATAAATCTTACACAGATGACAGAAAACTTAAAATGAATATTATCAAGTGGACAGCTATTTTGGCCAACTTTGTTAGAAAGTAAGTGATGTCTTCAAATTCCATTTTGCAGGTTTATTACTTGTGTTATGACAAACCGAGGCAAGAAAAACTTGCAAGTCTTATCTTGAACACATAGCACACGCTCAAGCCAATAACATTAAATGAGATTTTCAAGTCAAAAGTTGTTGCGTTATATAATCTCTACTAGACAAATGAGCAAACATGGGCAACAATAAATATAATTTATTCATAAAATAAATGTTTTTTTTTATTGTTCCAGGTTTTAATTTAATTCAATACATATAATAGTGGAACTTTACCTCTTAGATTCAATTAAATTCCAGAGTTACATCTGACCTTCTGCAAATTTTACAACACAAACCTATTTCATGACTCAAAGTGTAAATCCCGGAATTTGGACGTAGTGAGGCGAACCTAATAATTATTGGGTAATATGTCAGACTTTTTACTATAAACCAGTTCACATCTGGAGACGTAATTCATTTTATCCAATTTCTTTTGTTTGACACGTAACTGTACATTGTCAATATAAAAAAACACTTTAGAAAGCAATACCCCAAAAAATTAATCTACGAACGAAGCAAAATTTCGTAAAACACTTGCATAACAATAGTGTGGCCTTTATTTTTTCGCGCGTATCAGGTTCATCCAATCGAAAACGGGATTTTCTCTTGTTTCCCCACACGTCATTTTCAGTGCATATGAAATCATCCAATAGAACGGCGTATTGCTGAAATCCCAGACAGACGTCATTATACAGAAATGTAGGTCAAAAGCCAGCTTAGACAGCTACGCCGAATGAAACACTGTGACAATGAGAGTTCGAACTCTGAGGAAATGGGTAGATATATCTATATACACTTACACTTGTCATTGCCGTTGTCAAATATGGAGCTCGAAGCTTCCTATATTCCTTCACCTGCTGTTTAAACTGTTTTGTTAGAGCCTGTCCACTGTTCTAAAAGCATAACATATATATTAAGCGTAGGAACTAGAAACAAAATACCAATGACAATAATCTAAATTATTCAGGTCGTACACCTTGATTGGAACTATGATTTGACGTAACTAATCAACACATGCACTGACACTTTAGTAATATGAATTTGTCTTTTAAATGAATTAAGGAACACAATAACTGAAAACTATGTAATTAAAAACATTGTACCTTAATTGGCGAGTCTAACGCGTCTGCAACGTCAACAAAAATGTCTTTTCTAACTATGTGCTGGCACTCGTCAAAAATATCCTGGTTAAACATAAACATAGTATGTTAATATATGCTCAAACGTATACCGTACCATGCATATACGTTTGCCTTCGTTTTTAAAATGGCATTCAATAAATGGGTTGTAAAAACTAACATATATAAGCACGCTTATCATGAAAAACATTATTTTATGCATAACAGTATGTTCCCTGTATCTTTCAAAAACCTTTATTTTTATTAAATGTACATAAAGATACAGTTGTCAATCTAAGAGGTTTACAATTTGTCAACCTTAAAAATATGAAGCAGCCTTTGAATAATTTCCTTCTCTTCCATATTGTCTTCGAGTTCTTCATAGGCGTTCGTCCAAGCATTGTCGTACAGGTCTGACATCTTCTCGGCGATCTTTGTCGGTCGGTTTTGGTCACTTAGGTCGGTGATATTTAGATTGTTGTCACAAATATGACTGTATGCGATGACACTCAGTCTGAAATGTGTTTAAAATGAATGTTGCAAAATATTCACAATTATTTAATAAACA
>Ga0224511_10002927_pt1 | contig 11927 bp, 7 predicted proteins | sample SF_May12_sed_USG_2_FD_169988 | JGI IMG/M metagenome (GOLD analysis project Ga0224511, IMG submission 169988) | Sediment microbial communities from San Francisco Bay, California, United States - SF_May12_sed_USGS_8_1 | ecosystem: Environmental > Aquatic > Marine > Sediment | place: USA... | reverse complement strand
AGGAAACTATAGCTATCGTTTACAAGAACATGCACGACTACATGTACATCCAAAATATGTATCAACATTCGAAAATCTCCAGATTTTTAAAAAAATTTTTATATTTATTTTATTTCATCTCAAGATCTCAATCCACATTCTAAGAACGTTGCGTATTATGCGGACACGTATACATAATATTTGGAAAAAAAACCCAGCTCAAATCAACAATGAAATCTCATTTCATGCATAAAGTGACGGACATAAAAGCGGACTAAACCAATCTTCTTATGCATTTGTTTTCGCGTAATTTAGCATCAGCTGTGCATAAATCTTACATTGGTTTTACATATTTGACCATCGTTAATTACCTTACTTTAAGGGCAATTTATCATCATTGACATTAATCCGCACGCTGCAATTATTTTGTATTTCACAGTGACATTAATCCAACTTAGACACTTACACTTCAATTACTTGTGCATGCTGTGCGCCCCGTACATCTTTAATGCTGCATTTTGTCATAATCTTATATGAAGCATGACACGTCATTACGTAAGTCTTGAAAATTTAGCCTAGTTACATATTTACGTAAATACATTAACTTGACTTTTTAATGAAAAATACTTTTTTTGTTACTTTACCTTTATTCATACACTGACCCTTATTGCTAACGCCCCCTGTAATCTTTTGTCAATATCTTCTATGGATATTATCAGATTGATATCAGTGTTTCAACATATTTTAATCAGAACACTTGGAAGCATTTCCCGATATTTTTAAACCCATACATTTTTTAATTCCTTAGAAAATAATAGTTTTCATAAGATAACCCAATCTTTGAAATTCACAAAACTGCGACCTTAATTTCAGTACAAATTAAACCAAAATAATCGTATTTTATGATGAAAGAATTGTTTGGTATCTTTAAAGTCAGTCCGATAAGACAGAAGCCACATCGCCCGCCTCATCTGACACCTTAGTCTGCTATTGAGGGGAAAAGTCCACAAGAGGCATAGAATACATGGGGAAATAGCAGCTTCGGTTTTATTGAAGTTCTACTTAAATGACAATGAGATATGCCACATCATTGACCTCTCATAGATCATATTAAGCGGAGCTCTATTTTCTAACAACATTATCATACAGGTTCAGAAAATTATAACTTGACAAAAGCTGCACTTTTAGTTCATAACACGCACATATTTTTATTTGTAGACATTACAGACGTTAATGTAACTTTCACTAATAAATGTCCTTTAAAATATGTTGCCTTTCCAACAATCTTGATTGTTACATATTCAGCTGTACATGTACTTCAAACAAGTCGATTTCTGATCTTTTTGCACTTTCTTATGGTCATTGTGGGGGTTAGCACCAAATGGAACCACATGTGTTTTTCTGTTTTTAACTAATTACTTTGTATTTACCGAAACACGTGCCAGTCAACTTATAACTTACTAGTAAGCCCTAATCAAATAGAAACTATTAAGTATTAAATTGACACGATTTTCCTTAACAAGTAAAATGATTGACAGCAAGGGACGATACATTACTATAAATAGTCAGCAAATAAGAACACTTCACTGTGTGTTCCAGCACTATCAAAGAGTACGGTTCTCGTAGATTGTTAATTAAATCGTTTTTAGACCTTGGTTAAAACAAAATGGCGATGCATTTGACAAATATAGCATTGTTGCTGGCGACAACATTCGTTCTACAACTGATATTCGCTGTTGATCGGACGCAAGGTCAAGGCCAGGGAAATGGCAACAACGGTAACCAAGGGAACAACGGAAACACTCCGAACAAGTGCGTACTTTATTATTTTTAAAAGGCAATATGGTTTGGTATGAAATAGGAGTATAACGTTTTCTTTTTGTAAGTTAAAGAATGCGCAAAATGTTTTATTCTGCAAATTACGTAAACCAATTTAATTAATTTCTATTTATTATTTAGCGTCAGAGATTGTTACAAAGCTTATGTCAAAACACATTTGCCAACAGCAAAGTCCATGTTTTAAAGCATGAGTGAGCGCCTCTCAATTATTACTCTCTATTTAATCACTAAACAGTTGTATTATCGGTAATTTAGTTTTTTTTTTCTATAACTTCAGGTCATACCAGGATCTTCTTCTGGAAATTGCTCTACTAAAAGCGAGGATAAAGAAGGCAGAAGAACAAATCGTCGTTCTCCAAGGTAATTTCAATTATAGAAAATCATATTGATAAGAAAACATTCGTGAAAGAGTTGCAAGCGTTTCAATACGCATTGAAGTTTGATAAAATGCGCAAATGTCAATTTGACTTGCTATTACATTTTTAGTGCTCATTGATTAATATTCATACCCAAACGCTGCAATTGATTGTTCGCGTAGGTCGATTTGTACTCCCAGACACATTTCAATGTTAAGCGCCTTAAAATCAAATGCTTAGCGGTAGAAATTAAAGGATGCACCAGACATCCTTTACTTCTAAATTCTCTTTTAAAGCAGCTTTCCTCCAGATGCTAAAACATGAAAAATAAAATAAAATAAAATTAACGGTAAATACTGGTCAAGTTATGTTCAGTGGAGAAATATATTATTACTGACCCCTTGATTCAGTTGAAAAATCGTTGGTAAAGCATCGTTTTTCTTTGCATAATGTACTGTAATAAAAGAATGATGCCTTCCATTATATCATCAATGTACTGCATTACTAACGCGTTACTTAGCCGTTATGTATAGTAGGAACATTCCGATGGCAGAAAAGCGAATGGTCTGTTTTCAAAGCAAAAAAAATGTAGTTTTTTTATTTTTAGCAACTGTTATATATTTTTGAAGATATATTTTGAAATATTTGTAACTAATGATTTTTCAGTATATTTTGGATGTCAGCTGCTTTAAATTATATGGGTTCCACATGGCATTAATAAGAGGAAGTGCGTGATGGAAATGATTTTATACCTTATTTCCAATCGACCTAGAAGACATAACTAAAAGACAATAACCATATTACAACGTGATCAAACAATCAATGTTCCGTTATTGCACAGATAACGCGCATGTGCGCTCTGTTCGGTAGAGATTTATCGGTCCTTAATGCTCACAACGACAAGAGTCTAAAAATAGTACATTCTAAACAAAAAAGTAGTCCGTACATTCATTTTTCGCATTTTTGTATTCATAGATGACAGCAGTTTGATGTCAAAACTGGAGACCATTGCGCAGGCGTACTGCGCAGCACGTGTGTCCAGCTCTGAGTGGGTCTTCTCTGTATTTCGCAACTGTAAAGTTGTAAGTTCATTCCATATGCTTTGTCTGTATCTTTTAGGTCAGAGTTGTTTACATCTTACATTCTAACAATATTAAAGCAGTAAAATATACTCCCGTTATTATGAGAAATTGCCAAATATAGTTATCAATGCATGTAAAAATATTACAGAAAAAATGAAATTGTTGAAAATGGGTGGCCCGCAAATTCGGCTTTGTTAATTTATGTTTTGACCCATTGCGTCGAAAAAGTTAAATAGCTTCTTTGTATATGTTTCACTTTTATCAGCTTTTAACCAATGCCATATAATATCTTTAACCAATGCCTGATATTGGGTATCAAAGGCCAACTGACCAACGGCAGGCCGAAATACACCAACGGCACTTATTATTATCTCCATAAACGGCAAACTCACACTTTAAGACAGTTGCGATTAGATAAAACTATGTACAATGTATGAACAGTTAAGAAGGGATGTGTACAAATTATTTCTTTAAACACATTACTTAAATATACTCAACGGTTTCCTAAAGCTATAAATTGTTGTAGGACATGTAACTGAGTTTAATGTGTTTTGTGCATAAAGAAATTTGTCATCAGATTTTAAATTACAATCCATGTATCTTGTGACCTACTATGTTTACATGCTAGCATGAATTTCTTATGTTTCTTTGATAAATTCATTGAACATACATTTATATATTTGCATTAATAAAAAACAACATGTTTCTTTAGTAATAACATGTACTTATATATTTGCTTTGATACTGTAAAACACGGAAAACGCATTTATTTTGTCCTGTATGAGTAAGGTTATTATTTGACAAAATATGGCAAACACTGTTGAGTGTTATTATTTCTTTTACTTAATTTAAATGAATTTAACCATTGCTTTCTTATAGGCGCCGACTTGTGACGATCTGTGTAATGATTTCAAGGATAATATGTTGGATGCCATTGACAACAGAAGAACAACGTAAGTACAGTGTAGAAGTTAATTTTGACGTGGAGAAAAGACTAACACAGCACAAAAACTGTTAATATAATGCCAGGTTGACATTGATAACAGAAGATAAAAGTAAGAAAAAATTCTTAATGAAGTGTCATTGCACATGAAATGAAATTAAAATAAATGTCAGCAAAAGCTTGGCATTTTTTGGCTTGCCTTTCGTTTTGAGCAGAGTCACACAAGATTAAACTTGTATAAACAATGCCTTTACTGAAAATATCTAATCAATTAAGATCACATTCATTGTGGCTTAAATAATTTCCTCCGAAAAAATAAAGTTTTTTTAGTGTGTAACCTGCACTTAAGGATTGAATGCTTGTGTGCATTCGTAGAAGATCTACACCAGAACTAAAATGATTTGCGTTTCATTTATAAACTTTAGAACACAATGAACATTGTACATGTACCCTGCCCTGAATGTCAGTGCCAAACACTTCGATGCCAATGAAATCAACACCAGCTACACATTATGTTAAGGAGTAATTGATCAACTCTAGTTTTCATTTTTCATTCCAGTGTCGAATGCTTTGACGCTATCGGTATCCACTTAAGTAAAAAGAAAGATGCAACGACGGATGAAGGCGCCCTGACATACCATTCCTATAGCTACGGGACCAGCGGCTGCAGGTGGAGGGAAAACCACTGCGGTCCCAGATTCTGTTGCTGTAAGGCGCACGTGATTGCGCCATTCAAATAACCGCTCTTTGAGGCGATTAACGTACTGACGAAACGTTTGAAATGACGCTTGAAATGACATCCGATGCTCCGACAAACGCGGGAACGCACGAAGCGTTAAACGTTGCATGTGCCTATAGCCAGCGATTCACAAACGATAATGTCTTTTGGTTGGTACTAATGACACTGTGCGTTATAATGTTGTGTAACTTTCCGCATTTTGTCTGACCAAACGTCATTTCAAATATTTTGACAGATGGTTTGTCGATTCGTCAAATGTGTTCCTATACTTAATATTTTAGCTCTATTATTAATGTTTTCATAAGCTCCAAACACGACTGGTTTATCAACATTTTTCTGTTTTTTTTTTTACTTTATTTATTAAAAGGCAATAACAAATTTGTTACAATGCATTAAGAACTTAACACTGGTTGCACTTGTGATTGCTTCAAATAACTAACTGCTCTTGAATGCAATTGTTTATCTGTATTTGACTACTCTTAAATGGTTAACTTCAAAATGTAATAAAAGGACACAATAAAAGGCACGTGTTTGTTCTTTTTTATAAAACTATAATATTGTAAATGAGTTCTTATTTTTAAGATACTTATAACAATTCGCCCAATGAACGTTGCGCAAAATGTGTGACATTTATACCAACCCCAAACATTTCCACAGTATTGACGTGACAGGGCTCGTACTCTGTTTGTTGTAAAGTGCAGTCCCACTATAGCGTATGGTATCAACGTATGGAATACACCGTCGTATTACTTTTTATTGTTATAAGGCACCCTCACCAGTCACCTGTGATTGTTTAGTCTTTAATTGGTCTTCCATTTTTTACAATATATAAATGGAAGAGATTTTCAAAGAAAAAACGTTGTAAACAATGTGGACAAGTCGAGTTTATGGGCACCATGACAAAATGGCCCGTACAAAAATACCCAGAACATCACAAAACATACGTCCTTCCGATGCACACTTTATTGGATTCCAACCTCATTATTTGTAAGGACGATATCAACTTCAACGCGTTGAGGGATGAGAAGTGACATCAGCATACATGTATATCAATCCTTGTACTCTAAATCTAGGCCTGGGCCATTCATTGCACGTTATATAGTATTAAGGTATTAAGGATCACAAAGAAAACATACGTACATTTCATCCTGTTAATGAAGGATGTAAACCCAAACTGGTGATCTTGTCTTAGATTGTGTACGCTTAATTTGCCTTACATAACTGGTTTGTATTTTTCTGTGGCATTTAGATACAGATATTATTGTGCAAACTGTCTTTATGACCATAATCTCGGTTTATTATCACATAATCTTACATATACCAAAAATACAAGCACTTTGTGCATGTTGTTTCTACAATCCTAAACACATGCTGCGCATATATCGTATATTTAATGGCATTATCATATTCTTGGCAAGCTATGACACTAAACATATTAGAATCCCCTATAAATATTTTGGTAACATATTTTCAACATTAAAGGCACATCCTTGAAATTCGTTGTAGTATTGTTAGTCTGAAAAAAGAAAGTCCACAAGAATCATAGTCTGCATGGGGAAATAGCAGCCTCGTTTATATTGAAGTTGTTCATTAATAGTAATGAAAGATGCTAAACCCGCCTATATATAAAATACGGCATACCCATGCGTTGCGAAGTATTAAGCAATTTAGGACTTCTACTTTTCGTATATAACTTTAATAAACGTTTTTCGTATAATATCACATTGTATATTAACTGTTGTCCGCTATATCAATAACGTAAAATATAACGTTTTTCTTTTTTAAAATAATAAAGATGCTGATTATTGGGTTTTTTTATTATTAAATTGAGCACGACGTGTTTTGGGTTAAGCTTTTCTCACAGAACACATGTAAAACATTTGAAATCATACAACACACACAGTCTAAGTGTTCGCCTTTAATACCGTGTCAAAAGCGTCTTTATATAAAAATACGGCATGTACAAGCTTTGCACCATATAAAGCAGTTTATGACCAGCAACTTCCATCTGTATCCTTAAGCGTTCAAAGACACTGTCCACCATAGTGGGAGGAAAATGGCTAAGTTTTATTTCAAAGTGTTGACTCTCTGCATTGTCCTGTGCTTCATGAATGTTCAGGGACATAGGTATGTTTTGTTTGTTTGTTTGTTTTTTATGCACCCGTCATTCGAAGAATGGTGGAGGGGCATTAAGTGTTACCCCTGTCCGTGCGTTCGTGCGTCCGTGCGTCCGTCCGAAATTTGGTGTCCGCTCAATAACTTTTGAAAGACAGCATCAATTTAATTCTAATTTGGTATGTTGATATATAATATCAAAACACAGATCAAGTTCGATTTGGGTTACAATCCACTAATTTTTGGCGGAGTTATGGGCCTTTTATAAAAACAAAGTCAATGCATTTAGCGGGGCCATCCGTGTCCTATGGACGCATGTCTAGTTTATTTATTAATCGCCGTTCTTTTAATACGTTAGGTTACATCACGGCGGTCGCTCAAGTAACAATTTTAAAAACGTGGGTTACGTCAAACGATAACGTCAAAACACGTTAAAGCATGGCATTATTTATCAAAACCTTTACCAACAAACTCGTTATAAACTATGCTTTGATGGTCGACGTATTTATTTAAAATCAGTTTAATCTTATTAAAATTATTGCACTTCATTTTAAGTGACCAATTAGAAAAGTTGTTCAGTGTACATTGTTTTATTAAATAACAACGCCTTTTGAATATCTTGAATTTATTATTTTTGTGCATATGTTTGGTAAATAGTGTTTTAAAATATTGTATTGGCAACAACTTATTATTTACTTAAACATAAATTACGTACCCTAATTGGACTAACTACAAACTGCAAAAGGGAATCGCGATCTAGTACATTGTTGTTTGACAGGAGGCGTTACCAAGAGTTGTTGGATCGTCTAGATGAACTGGAGGATAAAGTGAACACGTCTGTGGCAACGGTAGCCAACCTACAGGCAGGTGTGTATATACCCACATACTGTCCTTCAATTGTGGTGTTTGTTTGATTGTTTATAGTTTGATTTAGCGCCGTGCTTTAAGATTGTATATACCCACATACTTTCCCTGGATTGTGATGTTTGTTTGATTGTTTGTCTTTTGATTTAGCGTCATCATTTAGGATTGTATATACCCCCATACTTTCCTTCAGTTGTGATGTTTGTTTGTCCTTTGATTTAGTGCAATGATTGAGAATTGTTTATATAGATAAACATTTAGCATTGAGACGTGACCATAACCCTGGTTAGTTTATGTTTATCAAAATAGGTAAAGTATTGAAAAGGTATAGAGATTTCAACCTCGGATACCCAGGGGTGATTCCGCACACTACATCAACCCCTGGGACAATTACCTAGAAAAGCTTTGAATCTGCCACCGAAAATCGATACGAAGCGTTATAGCGTGCGGTCCAATCAGATAGCCGCTCTCATAAGACAATGAGTTTTCAATGACTACCAAGATGGCTGCGCCCATGATAAAATGCCAGATGTGGCAATTTAATCGAAGCGATTTGTAAGGATCGTTTTCATTGGTCATCTTCCGCATCTGGCATAGATGATGCGACCAATGAAATGATAGTATTCGCTGGGCGAGATAACGAAGGTTAATTCAACTAATTGTCCCAGGGGTTGATGCAGCAAGCGGAATCACCCCTGGGTATCCGAGGTTGGGTCAGGCTTACCTTATAACAGTTCATCTTTCATTTGCTGGAAAACAGCAAATTACATAAGCATTACTAGGTAAGGGCCTCCCTTTCTTCCCTGTCGACTGGGTCTTATTCCGCCCCCAGCCATGTAACTTTCGATTGCCCGGAGGTTCCGGATGTCCATCTCGGTTCCAGAGCTGTTAGCAAGGAGACTATAGCGCGGCAGAATCTCACGGAATTCCTCCAGGCGGTCAGCTGATAAGCAGGCATTGAAAAGCGTAACATGCATAGAACACACTTGCTTCAGTATATTTTGTGATGCGTACAATGCGGATGATTTGCCAACACCAAGCGCTCGAAATGCGCCAGCATAAGGATTGGCTTCGGAGTCTCGAACCGGAAGTACTAAAGCATCGCCTGACTTTTCGTTGTACTCGCGTAGGTAGAACTTGAGACACGCAATAACTGCACTATCACGCTGAAGACTATATGGAACAGAGACAGCACTGTATGCGAACCCAACGTCACCATTCTCGATAGCGGCCAATTCAGGTATCGCGGTGTCCAGAAGCTCAGACGTCGCTTCCGGTCCGAACACTTCCGAAATATGCAGCGAGGGTTTCCCGTCACACACGCGCTGCGTCACGACGGTCCCCATGCATAGGTCGACGTGAAGAGCGAAGCACCACTGGGAGCGGATGTCGGTGTTGCCCATGACGGACCGGAACATGCTCTCCACGTCAAGGTCCCGCCCACAGGCTTCGCTCGCTTCCCTGCGCAGGTCCAGCAATGCCGACAAGGCGTCGGCATATTGGCTCATCTCAACACACAGCTGAACTGCATACGCTTTAATTTGGTATATTGTTTTGAAAAATGATTTCGTTATGTTGCCATCTTGTGAGAAGGTACCGATGTCTTTCAGGAGGTCCTGGATATCGTTTGCCACTGTACTGGACTTGAAGTTGACTTTGTTCAAGACGGTATCAATTGTACCAAGCGGGTCAGCAAAGAGGCCTTCCAATTTCTGGCAACATGTCTTGATGTATGGATTGGGAATATTTTTCAGTATATTCTTCCCAGCCATGAAGTAATGCGGAAGCGTTTTGCTGCGGAATCCATGCAGCAGCCTCTTCATCATGATCAGGATGCACGTGCCGGGTGTGGCCGTCCACTTGCTCTCGGCAATCTGCTCGCAGGCGTAGAAAAACACGCTGCTTGTCACGACGTTTGAGATCGCTAGGTCGCCGATTACTTCCATTGTAATATGCTTGAATAGAATAAAGCAAGCCTTGCAATCCGATGACAAGTACTTGCTCAATACATTTTCTGAAGCTGCAAACGTTAGGGACCATGCTGTATCATCATCAAGCGCAATGTAATCTTCGATTACCTCAGTGTACCGCGCATCTTTGACAGCCGGGACAAAATAGCAGCCCTTCTCGTAAAGGTAAGTAACGACTTCACTGGAAGGAAAGTCACAGGGCCGATCGCGCGTCACCCACTCAGCAGCTTCCGGCGGCCATTCCGTCCAGAACGCCATAATGAAGCCCGGTGCGCAGCCAATCGTGGCTAAGGGTGGCAGAGGCACCTTCACTGAGTCGCTGTCGACAGCAATGCGGACAAGAACCTGCACACCGCCGACATCTCGCGTCTGGTCTTTCCAAGCTCGTGCCTTAACGGGCGATAGCCGTACTGTTCCTTCACTTGGATCCCCGATAAGCAGTAGGTCAGCAGGCTTGGAGTCAGCGCGCTCAGTGACCACATATGTGTCGTGTGGGATGTACAACATTGGAATGGTGACAGTGAACTTGTTCATAGAGGAAGGTGCCTTTAAAATGGTCATAAGCATATTGATGAATGGGTTGCCAGTGTTCTCTTCAGGCATTGCAGGCAACATGAGGCTGATGAACAGGCCCACCACATACACGCTAGCACCATCGTGTTGATAAACTGCGATGCCTCGTGGCCAGGATTGTGCATGCAGATGACAGTAGGACTTGACGTGTTCCGATTTAATTAGCAGACGGAGCAAGCAGTCCACGTGCTTGAGTGGGAAAAAGCGGCCCCGTCTGGAGCCCACAACACCGCTCGGCTTGTCGGTAGGAACTTCTACAAAATAGTCAAGCGTGAAATTAACGCTCCATTTGAATTCATTTTCATATCTGCGTATTAAATAATAGTTGGTTAGTTTATACATATCTATCTAATGTCATCGTCGGCAACCACAGTACTTTCTTCCGTTACACTCTATTACGCAGCATAGTGGTGTAATGTATCGTGGGATAACCGACGATGTCTAATGTCTATTGCGAAGCTTTACCAACTAAGTTTTACCAACTTAAATTAATCACTCTCGACCGCTCATTCATGATAGAATGCATCTTATTTTTGAACGAGGTTTGAGAGGCCAGAAAAGCTGGACCTATCCTTATATGCTGAGCGCTAAACAAGGAAGCATCTAGTACCATTTTACGAAGTCTTTGGTATGACGCGGTCGGGGATGAACCCCGCAATGGAATGTACTGAATATTTACACCTCTGTTTTCATTGCTTCGACATACTTTACTGGACGAATTCGCTAACAAACTCAAACAAGTAATAAGGTTTCCCGCGGGAACAGATTTTAAAGTGTTAATATTAATTAACTAAACGTAGGCATAATTAAAGGTGTCCGAGAACAACAAACTTAATGCAACAACATGACAAAGATCAAGACAAACGTGCTAACTCTTTTTTACATACAACCAACTGAATTTTAGTTAAAATAAGAAGGACTCGATTCGGGACCGAAATTTTACTTCGTCTTAATGAATTATTCGTCTTAATGAAGTTCGCCTTAACGAAGTTCAGCTGTAATTCATTAAAAATAAACTTATTAACCAATGATATACTGTTAACAGGTCACGTGCTCCTCCATGTAGCAAAATAGGTCACGTGCTCCTCCATGCCTCAAAAACTTGTTGCGTACCAATACCCCGCAATCTCTGGACAGCTCGCAGGGAATAAACAAAACAGCCTTATCACCGCGCGGTGATACGGGGAAATACTCATGACGTCAGAAATTTCCATTTTTATTAGAATGTTGCTATGTTTAGATCGCTATTCTTAGAATGACTAAAACTATATTATGTCAAACTCCCCGCAGTGATTACTTCCCTTGACAGTACAGCAACGCGTGACGTAATCGCTGTGAGGATATTGACATTATCACACTCCCCTGTAAATATTGTTATGATGTTATGTTCATATTTGTTCTTGCTGTTATTGTCACATGCCCTGTTGGGCCTTGATTTACCAATAAACCTTGAACCTTGAACCTTGA
>Ga0224511_10002926_pt1 | contig 11928 bp, 6 predicted proteins | sample SF_May12_sed_USG_2_FD_169988 | JGI IMG/M metagenome (GOLD analysis project Ga0224511, IMG submission 169988) | Sediment microbial communities from San Francisco Bay, California, United States - SF_May12_sed_USGS_8_1 | ecosystem: Environmental > Aquatic > Marine > Sediment | place: USA... | reverse complement strand
AAGTATGCTTTCTTTTGTATTTACTAGTTCAGCTTGTCACCTGACAACATATCCCTAATCCATTGGATTAAAATTGACCATATACAGTTATAAATGATCATGATTGACAGTTGTGGAACTATCCATTCCAGCGTCGTTCGTTAATCCTGTTGCAGACCTATTTAGGGATCTGGATATTCCATCAAACCCCAAACATCCACTAACGGGCATTAACAATAGATAGTCCGTGTTCGCCGCAACGACACAATAACATACTGCCATTGTCCTACGCTTTCTATGTGTTGTGGCCACAGTACGTTGGCCGAGGAGCCAATAATTACGACTTCAGGCCAATTACGGTGTTTAGATTGGTCATCCATCCAACACACTAGCACTACTCTAAACAGTGGATACACTTTACCGAACGTGTACACTCTTAACGTCGGTTAATATATACAATGTAGTCTTTTGTTTGTCCACCTGCTGTAAAATATGAGCTAGGAACCAACAGGCAACAACAACCACTTTCAGAGTTCCAAACATAACCGAATTATTCTCAAATAATCATACTAAGCAAAGTATGTCAATCTCTAAATACCGATCGATGGGACTTATTGCCATTTTCTGGACGTACTCGTCCCTCGAATGTGATTAAAATAGTAATAATAGTAAATTTCAACTGATTTTGAGGTGAAGAATGATCGACACGATCCTGAATTAGCCCCTTTTAGCCCCTACCAGTCGTCAATAATGAATACTGCTACAATGCAATACCCTATCCTCGGGAGGCATTAAACATTCTTAATTGTGTTTGTGGCCATATACTATTCAGCAATTAGGGCCCTATACTGGTTCCAGTCGGTCAACAACTTAAATTAACCCCATGTTAACTCTTTACCATAACTGCCCTTGTCAACTGTTACATTTTAGGACCTACTATATGAAACACATCGTTTCTTATTACCAGTCCCTGCCGATCAAATGTGGCAAATGATCCAATTGCAAAAATGCCTAGGTCCAATTGGGGTTTTCCGTAAGGCAATCATACTCTAAAGTAGCCTTTTCTAAACAAAAGTGTGCAATCCATGCACATTACTACAAGAGGCTTAAGAATCAGTTCATCGTCTCGTACTTTCTGTTTGTGATAAACCTTATCACATGAACAATGGATTTCAGCAAATGTGGGCGGAGATAAAATATGTGGAACCATGCATTGTAACCATATTGAACACGTTCATTTTTTAGATTGACCCTGTTCTCCTATGCCCATTAGTTATCAACTTCACTACCATTACGTCCATCTTTTGCATACTTTTACTCGCGATGCGAAATTTATTCAAGCTGTAGGCATTATCATGTTCCTTTGTATTTAAAAGTTGTGGATGTTACAACCTCACCTGTAAAACAATGAAGCGCTCTCTGTCTTATGCAACATTTAACCAGTATTGAGAAACTAGCAAATTGACGGAATTCAGTCAAGTAAAATGTTTTCAGTATTTTGGTGTTTGCACTTTGCAGTCTAAAATTGTGATATAAGTGTTCAAGTTATGTAACAAACAACAAACTGAGAGAAGGTTACATTCATTAATAAGGGACCGTGATACAGACAAAGCATCTTAAAGTACAAAATTTTGTAAAAATGTACACAGAACCCTTTTTTCCTACGCTCGTCGACGTTCCCCAGCGTTAAATTAAACGAGTTTTGCATTGGTAGGCTGGGTGTGACAGGCACTTTAAATGCTAATCAATGAATCATATGGGTTATCTATTTTACAGTGTACTATTGCTCATAACCATTTTTTCCTATTTCAGATCAAACGACATCACATGCTTTGGGTGACAAATAAAATTTCCCTAAGTTTAATACGTACTTATATATTACACTTTAGACCTTCACCGTTCGAGATATCAGGATCTGAAAACAAAGACAGTCTGGCCATGGTCGGCTGTGCGTTGGTTTTTCTGCATAAAGTGTTGTATGTTTATGGGACTGACCTATTTAACATGTCTTCTGCAAATGTATTGAAAGTATACACACGTATTCTACTAAGTATAAATGTGCAGGACAAGCCCAGAGATCAACACATTCCTGAGTTATGTCCCCTTTGTGTAAATGTAAATGCAGAAAAGTCACAATCTGTATAATAAAACCTCCACAAAACAAAGTTATGAAAGAGCCCCTCTTCCCCTTTCAATTATCAACAATAACACAAACAAATGTCATTACAAGATTTTTATTGTTCTCGTGTAATAATATAAGGAATTTTGTATCAATATTGCATATTCATTAAAGGTGCATTTTAATTACCCCATTGAATTACATCTAGGAATATTATTGTTTTAAAAATGTTTTATTATTCTAAACAACGGTGTAAATATCATAAAATGTCAACGTGTCTGGTCCAAAGATACGAGCATAGCATCTTAAAACGATAGGGGAAAAACCAAGTTGTTTTCGTTATAGATCAAGGGAATGTACTCTATGCAAAGTATCGATGTAGCAAAATAGTTTGGACCCTTTGACGAGTGTAAAATTTATGCGAAGTATGACTGTAAGAAAATTAAAACACCACAATTAACTAGCAAAAAGTATTTTGTGCGTGTGTATGCTATTCGTAAAAGTAAAATGCATTGGCATTAAATAATACACAGAGGAGGGAAACGCTGTGGCATTTTATTCACTTCATAGACACAACAAACGTATTACGTCATCAGAAATGGAAGACACCTCAGTATCCGTATTAAGGTGCCACCAGTGACCTCCCTTTGACATACGTCTACGGTCAAGGTCGATGACGCCACTTCCTGACCCGATTGCTATGACGGTGTGGGCTAAGTTGTTGAATGTCGGCATATATGCGTCACTTGACATTCCTGAAATGATATTTGGTGGGCTGTATCCATTAACAGTTACTTCTTAAATCATATAAACGTTTGGAAATTATGTAGATCTACATTAAACTGATGAAAGGGAAATGTATCATTAGCACGACAATTATGTTTTCTTGCTTTTATTGTTTGGTCTAGGATTAGAAACTAAGGATGGCGTTTTCAACTTAAAAATGGAAAATATTTTTATCACTTAGTTGAAATAAAAATAGAAACCTGTGTTTTATAGTTTATGTTTAGATTTTATCCGTGTAGAATTAAAAAAACACTCTTATTCCAATATAATACATGTAAATGTTTTTAAAATTGTTAGCGGAGCAGTTTGTGATTTACCTCCCCTTTATAATAGAAACATTCAAACTTTAAATATTGTTTCACAATTAAAATAATAAAATATAATAAAATGTCGCCTTGTGATTCATCATTAAGAACCATACATTTTGGTGTACAATGTCAAATATATGTTGCTGCTCAATGGTTTTTTGAATAACAATCGGGCTTTTTGGTGTCGGCCATATACTCTACTTAAACATTGAGCCTTAGACCATTTAGAGTGAATGACAAAACTGCCTTCTTAAATTTAGACATCCGTGCAAACGGGTTAGTACTGTAACACACTTTACGCAAGAAAACTAACTTCTACCTCACGTGAGTCAGATGTGAGGAAAAAGTAAAAGTTATAAAGTGTTAACATTTAATCTGCTAAAAAGGGAAACTAACCAGGAAGCAGAGCCTGCATGGGGGAAAAAAGCTTCGGTTTTATTGATAGATTCATATACTTTACCATTAACCTGAATGACAATCTATTTAACCACAAACATTGCCATGGGTGCTATTGTTAGCAACTCCCTTGTGGTGAAACTCTTACGCTATGGTCACAAATCATATACGGGCAACGTACTAAAAATCAGATTTTACGGCGCTCGTAGGGCGCCCGGCCGGCGGCAGGAAGAATCTTACGATTTTTGGTCCATTTTATAGACATCGTACGGTGCCCGGTGAAGTTTAGGTATACTATGGTCAACAATAAAACTGACATCGTACGATTTCAGCGATTTGCACATCACCGGCGAATTTGATAATCGCCTGGGCAACGGACGATTTTAAAGAATATTCTCTTGCGTGGTCACATATCGTACGGGCGCCGGCCGGCGTTTGTATATGATAACATCGTACGGTGCCCAGCCGGCGTTGTAAGAGATCAGCCGGACACCGTACGATTCCCGGCCGATTTTACACGGATAAAACAAATTTTCACGGGCAATGATGTATACATTTATATCAAATTCGCCATCATTCCTCAAAAGAAACAGTTTGTTAAAATAAGAACGATTGAGGCTGACTCTGACAGTGGTGAAGATGAAAACCACATTTGCTCAAGACTGCAAAAAAATCAATAGCACTTGTTCGTTGCATATTATTCATCCTCAGCTGTTCAAGCAAAATATACATTTTAGTATTATTAGTTTTAGTCTCTGGAAGTGAAATATCTATGTAGATGTAATATGTACTTTATTGTATAATAAGAGGGTCATTTAAAGCAATTTTAATTTTCCTGCGGGTTTTTTATGAAACCCCGTATCATACGGGGATTTTTCCCGCGGCCTCCCCGCGGGCCGGCCGTTTGGCCGCGGGGTTTTCCATTTTTCCCGCGGGCAAGCCAATTTCAACTTTGATTTTTTTTGCACTTCTGAAATATCATAAACTATGATATTATCAGTTTTAGGTACTGTTTACCTGTACTTACTATTGTTATATTCAAAATCTTTCTATCTTTAAAAATGTGGAAAATAAGTTTGCAACATTACCGGAAATGCAAACTTAACCCGGAAACTGTTTTCTGCAAATAAACATCGCTTCTCACCGGTGGCAGTTAGACCCATAAAACATCGGCCGGTGACCGGGCGTGCATCGCCAGGTGCCTGGACGGTCATCGTCTGAAGATGCTTGTAAAATTAATAGGTTATTTTTCTGACTGTTAACCCTGGGTAATTAGTTATTTTTGGCTAATTGTAAACCCTTGGTGTTTTTTTTTCATCCTATTTTTATAAAGTTAAGCATCAATTATTTCCCCTTGACAATTTCTATTTATTCGCCTTTCTCGAAAGGCCAAGTAGTAAATTTTTAGTCATTCGTCAGTGGACGTTTTTCACTTTTATGTCTTGAATTTCGCTTTCGTTTTAAGACATTATTATCTTGTGAATGTCCAATAATAGTTAAATTCTATTTTTATTTCATACATAATAAGTTTATTACCAACTAAATTAAGAAAATTAAAGCATTTCCTCTTAGTCTTTTTATGTGAATAGACTTAACATTTTTCTAAATTATAATCTTGATTCTAATATCACGATTATGTTTGTAACTGTTATATGTTTTATCGTTGATTTATTATTCGTTTGTATTATATTGTAAAATAATGTACCTTGTATATAAGTTATGCTCTCCATGACTGGAGGAAATAAAATAATCTAATCTAATCTAATCTGACCTCCAGATGCTAAAAAAATGAAAAAATAATAAAATAAACGGTAAATATTGGTCAAGTTATTTTCAGTGGAAAAATCTATTATTAATGACCCCTTAATTTAGTTGACAAAATCGTTGGTAAAACATCGTTTTTCTTCGCATAAGGCCATGCCAAATTGGAATTTTGTTAAGCGTCAACTCAAGTTTGACAAACTTAGATTCACAAAAACACACAAACCGAAAACGAAAACACAATTATTTTACGAAAAAACAATGCATTATATATACATGTATAATTATATTAAATAGAAAAAAACATCATCATAATATGAAACAATGGTTTAAATTTCTTACGAAATGAATACCTTAAACATATGGTGTAATATAAAATGTATTTTTTTCCACGAAAACTATGTATTGTATTAATGACACAGCTATGGAAACATCTTCACATCAAAGTTTTGTAAGTAAGAAGTAATTGTGGAGTAAATGAATTATAATGAGAATACTTATACTTCCATACAATGTGGACTATAACTGTCCATGTACATGGACAGTACATGTTATACAATAATGTATAATTATAAGAGTGGGATGTACCATGAACCAAGACATGAACTTTATTATACTGGTAATATACTGTCATAGCAGAATAAAAACAGTACATAAATGGAACACTTGAGACGGAGATCTTTGTTGCAAAATATCAATAAACGTTAGTACATGTAATGTCAACATGTCCATCCTAGTTAGTATTCACATAAATTAGTTTAGTACAGGAATATTTAAAGTTTTAAATATAGCATAGTTATATTTCTTTCTGAATTCCGGAACATCGGAATTATTAAAGAAAATTTCACCAACACATTTGTTTTTTTATTGGATTGAGGACTCTAAAACCTACGCGCACGCGGACGCTTAACAGAATTCCGATTTGGCATGGCCTAATCTACTGCGTTACGCTTCGCACTCGATTTCTTTTCAATAGTCATATGGCCAAAACGGCCGCGAACCTAATTTTTTTACATTTTTTTCTCTCGCCTCTCTCGCGATTTAAATATTTTACCATTTTCAACCCCCCTCACCCATCCGCCAAAGTCACGCCCCACAAGGTCAAATCCTGGATAACAGTATAACAGTCGGGGATTTAATTTGAATGAAGTCATTTGCATATGACATGTATGTTGTAATAATAACATTTAGTTCTAAAACGAGCGAGGAATCGGTGTTTTCCCTGTTTTTGACATAAACAATTTTTACCTTGCCTGCTGTAACGGGGGTGGGAAGGGGGGGGGCGCACCCCTGGTCCGATAGTGTTTTGGTTTCTAGTTTTGATTTAAATGAATTTTAGTTGTTTTAGATACACTTATATTGTTTATCATATAGAGAACATTTAGTATTATTATAATTTTATTGTTCAACAGAAATATTTGTTTTATATTTTATAAGCTAATATACATCGTAAGGTCGAGTAAGACTTACATGTACATGTATGCTACAAGCTAAGGGTATAATGTTGACAACTGAAAACTGATCAAATTATTGTCCTAGATAAATACACTAAATATGTGTATGCTAAACTTTCTTATCATGCACGAATACAATGCATTTTTTAGTTTGGACACACAATGCAGCTTGTTCAAGTCAATGAAAGAGCCAACACGGTCATGCATTGCCGGGTTGATTGGTCACTGATTGTTACAGATTTTTATAAATGGAGGTTGGTTGTTGAACTTCTTGTCAGCGGCGGCCTAATCGGAGGGCTTCACTGTACAGTAGACACCCCCGATTTCATGCAAACACATAGTCGAAATTAAATTGGTTGATTTCTAGTTTGTGTAATGCTCCTTATGCTTATGATTTTGTAATAAATACCCACGTTTTGCTTGAGAGTAAGTATTCTACGTAACATACATGTAGCTAAAATTAGGATTACCTTTGCCCCCCTTTGGTTGATAATTTTATATACTGAATGCATTTGACTATGTTAACTCCATTATAAATGATCATAAATAATAACCTTATGTGCTTCGTCAGTCTAAATTGATCAAGATGTGTTCCTCTTTGATAATATATAATACAATTAAACCAATACCATTATTTTTGTAAGTTTTATGTAAGTTCAAAATTATTATTTTTATTGTACATGTATTTTAATAGTGAACAATAAAGCGCATGCTCATTTATAATTTATAATTACATGTAGATGAAACTTGAAAGCGACATTTTAAATACAGTCCCCGATTTCTTACCCCCTTTTAGAAATTGCTAGATCCACCCTTGTAAGTTACTCTGTCAGCGGCAGCGTTTACTCAAAATCCCCGTGCATGTCGCAATGCGGACCTTTTGCATTGGCCAACGAAATGTAGCCCCTGGCTAATGGTTGGCTTGAGTGTTAACACTTAGCGGAACATAACCGAGTTGGCGCCAAAATATCATTATACGTGTGTTATGTAAGGCAATGGATGAAGGAATGGAACATATTTAGAAGTGGGTAAGTCGTTTTTATTCGATTTGCATACTCACCGTGTAAATTTAAATGTTAACCTTAATAGTTTAACACAAACCATATCAGGCTTAATGTTGGTGGTGGGACGTTGCCAGGATATTGCCAATCTTTTAATGTGAATTATTGTTTCTGTGTTTAAAATTGTTTTTACTTTAATATTTTTTCAATCGTACCACTCATCATGCTATTCTGTTTTTAATTTGGTATGTTGGTTTGTTGCGTTTTTTTCTCACATGTTGTGGAACGTTTTGGTGAGTTTATTGTTGTTCAATTATGGTTTCGTGTGTTGTTGTCTTTTGTCATTTATCGCAAGTTTGTCGGTGGAGTTGGTCTTGTTGTCGGTTTTTCTCTTTGGCTGATGTGTACTTGTTGTATTACATGTTGAATAAGTTTTCTTTGGTGTATTTGCTGGTTTTGATTTTGGTTGTGTTGTTGATTTAGATAATTTGAGAGGTTTAAGCGGGTGGCTTTTTCTGCGTGTTAGCTTCATGGTTTGGGTTTTTGTCTTTCGTACATCTTGTAAAGTCGTTTGAACTATTTTGGCTTGTTTGCTTGGTGTGTGGCGATTTCATGTTTCGGATGCTTTCTTCTGAACATTATTGCCGAGAGTGGTACATTATAACACTCACATTTTAATTTATGTGTAAACATCGAAATGAATTTATATCACAACTAGTATATTTTTAAAAACGATAAAATAAATATAACTAAGAATTCCCCTGTGTCTGTGCACAGACACCTGGCATAAAAATTATCATTAACAACAGAAATATGATTATGAATAATCACGGAAATGGCCGAGTTGCTACGATTGACATGGTGCCGCCGAGTAAGAAATGGTCATTTTTTAATATTTTTGTTTATATTATAGCAACACGGAGTAAACTGTTAAAATGATTTTAAGTTTTTATGGTAGATAAATGGTAAATGTTTCCGACACCATAACTATCTAAACGATCAATGTAGTACAGAAAAAGATATTGCCATATATAAATCACTTGTTTACGTTTGAGTGTTTTATCTTGTTCATATTATACATTGCATCAAAATATTAACTTCATTTTTAATGCCGGGTGTCTGTGTGTCTGATGCCATTTAAAATATTGTATCGTACTCTTGTCGTTAACTGTTTATTGTCTTTAATACATTTAATAGAAAAAGGTCAGATATGTTTAGTATAGCATACTATTTTGTTTATACATACACATTCTTTTCATGTTGTCTGCACGATTGTGAGGTCGCCTCGGTGCAAAGACGTCGCCTCGGTGCAAAGACGTTGCCTCTGTGCAAAGACGTTGCCTCGGTGCAAAAACGCGCGCATCACGGCAGAGGCCAGGTAAATTGGGTTAAATGGTATCCTTTAGTTTGAAAACATACCTACAATTTATTTGTTTATTTTAAATGCCAAATGTCCAGCATTTTGCTGTAGTTAGATTACATTCTATCATTTTAGTTTACATAACCACTAGTCCATATATATGTACGCTAAGAGTAAATATCAAAAAATGGGTTTTCCTGAACGCCCATTATTGTGGCTACATAACCACTGGCAAATGCTCGACCTTTCGTTCATAATTTAAATTTTGTTATGATCGAACATTTTATCTGTTGCTTTTATAAAATGTGAAGTGGTTGGTGCGACAAATAAGACGACAATATTTTCATTTCACAGGACGCAAAATGGTGTATTGAATAAACTACATAAGCTTTTTTTTCTAATTATGAGATAAAAAAATAATTTCTTTTTACAATAGGAGGCTCCTTGGCTGCACGATATTGTCGCGCGTCGTAGCAGGGACCCGCCTTTCCCAGCGGCAGCCAGGCACGTTCACCTTGATGTTCTGTTATTCCTAACGGCAAATATTTTACAAGTGTATTGAATAACATTAATAAAATTGCTGTGTAATTATGACATTACAAAGCAAATATATCTGGTGTTTCTTTTTTAGAGGCTGCACACTGCTGCCACGCGTCGTTGGAGAGACTCCCGTAGCCCAGCAGCAGCCAGGTAGTGAGGTACGTTTATCTTTCATTCTATGTTATTTGTTATTGCTAATAATTTACTTATGTTTTGAGAGAAATCATGATATTTCTGTGTGATAATGAAATAGCAAAGCAAATAGTGTTTCCTTTATTGGAGGCTGCACGCTGTTGTCGAGCGTCGTTGTAGGGGCCGCCTTACGCGTGGCGCCTGTTCCAGCGACTGCCAGGTACGTTTATTTTCATATTCTGTTATTTGTTATGGCAAATATTTCACAAATGTATTGAATACAATTTACTCAATTTCTTTGTGATTGTGACATAACGAAGCAAATATATGTACTGTTTCTTTGATAGGAGACTGCACACTGTTGTCGCGCGTCGCTGGAGGGACCCGCCTTTCCCAACGGCAGCCACGGAGGGTTTTTTCATGTTTTTGTTTTGTTATAGCAAATATTTCACAAGTGTATTGAATAAATTAATAAAATGTCTGCGTGCTATTGACATAACAAAGCAAATATACATGTACGTAGTGTTTCTTTTATAGCAGGCTGCACACTGTAACAATTGTCGCGTGTCGTTAGAGAGAACCGCTTTTCCCAGCGGCAGCCACGTAGTTTTATATTCATATTCTGTTAGTTGTTATGGCAAATATTTCACTATATATTTCAGTTTAGTTTTCATAGTCTGTTATTTGTAATGGCGAATATTTCACAAGTGTTTTTAATAAAATTTATGTGTGATTATGACATAACAAAGCAAGTATCTGTAGTGTTCTTTCGTTAGGATGCTCCTTGGCTGCCCGCTGTGACGCCCGTCGTTGGAGGGACCCGCCTTTCCCAGCGACAGCAACGTACGTTTATTTTCAGATACTGTTATTTATTAGGGCACATATTTCACAAGTTTATTGAATAAACTTTTCATACTGTATGTGTAATTATGACTTAACAAATCAAATTGTATAGTGTTGCTTCTACTATAGGAGGCTGCACGCTGTTGTCGCGCGTCGTTGGAAGGACCCGCCTTTCCTAGCGACAGTTATGTACGGTTATTTTCATATTCTGTTATTTGTTATAGCAAATATTTCAATAGTGATTCGAATAAAATTCATAAACTTTCTGTGTGATTATCACATAACAAAGCCAATACACGTATACTTTTATGTAGTCTTTCTTCAAAAGGAGGCTGCATGCTGTTGTCGTGCGTCGTTGGAGGGACCCACCTTTCCCAGCGGCAGCCAAGTAGTTTTTTATAGATTCTGATATAAGTCCTCTACCGGTGTTCACACTAGAGGGGACTATAGGTGTACCGTCCGTCCGTCTGTCCGTCAGTCAGTAAGTCCGTCAGTCTGTCTGTCCGCTAAAAATCTGGATCATTTGATAACTTAAAATCTATTAAAGTTAGGCTCATGAAACTTGGTACGTGAATACGTAGCAATGTGTACAATATGCACGCGCAACATTTGGGTTGCTACATTGAATATCAAGGTCACGTCATAACCTTGCAGCAAAACAGCAGCAGGGTCGCAAGCAAATTTGGTCGCTAACTTTAATGTCAAGGTTACAAAATGGCCTTGCAGCACAAATGTGTCCAGCCAAAACTTTATTTGAAGTCGGATTTTACAACTATTTGACAGAAATGATCACCATAATAAGATGAGGTGTCACTATCTTGCCCATTGTTTGGATCCTGTGATAACTTACAAAGTATTAAAAGTAAGGTTTTAAAACATTGTAAATAAGTAGTTAGCAACGGGTACCATATTTACATTATTTTGTTTCCTCGCTAAGCCTGTTCGTTTGTCTGTCCGTCTGTTAAGCTGTTATACAATTTGTACATCGCAATTATAGTTTTCTATCTGAAAGTTGTGTTAATTATAAATGGCAATAAACAGGAGCTTATAATTAAAGAAATTTTTGAGGGACCAGTAGGGGACTACTGTATTGCCGGCAATACTATCAAATGCTTGTTTATTATGGCAAATATTTCACTCGTGTATTGAAAATGCTATTTCTGTGTGTTTTTAACATAACAAAGCAAGTATAATAAGTGTTTCTCTTATAGGACTTTGTACGCTGTTGTCGCCTCGTTGGTAGGACCCG
>Ga0224511_10002925_pt1 | contig 11931 bp, 5 predicted proteins | sample SF_May12_sed_USG_2_FD_169988 | JGI IMG/M metagenome (GOLD analysis project Ga0224511, IMG submission 169988) | Sediment microbial communities from San Francisco Bay, California, United States - SF_May12_sed_USGS_8_1 | ecosystem: Environmental > Aquatic > Marine > Sediment | place: USA... | reverse complement strand
TATCATTTTTAGACATCGTACGGTACCTGGTGATGTTTAGGCACTACTTAAAATTCCACGGCGCCCGTACGGCGTTTGGTAGGGTCATCGAGGGTAAAATGACATCGGCCGGGCACCGTACGGCGTTTGCACACATCGGACGGGCACCGGACGATTTATGTTTAGAATTCAAATCGTACGATTCCGACGGTGCCCGTCAGGGCACCGTACGGTGCCCGGCCGCGGGCATTGTACGATGTCTGACAAGCGCCAAAAACTTTCAAAAATCTCTTATGAAATCGGCCGATGCCCGTCCGGGCACAGGACGATGCTCGTCCGGGCGCCGGCCGATGTGATATGAGTCGAACCGCCACCGATGAGAAGCGACGTGTTTTTGCAGAAGTACATATTGCATTTACATAAACATTCCACTTCTAAAGACCAAAACATAAATACAAAATATATATTTTGCTTGAGCAGCTGAGGATGATTAACCTGCAACCAACAAGTGCTATTGAATTTTTTTGCAGTCTTTTAAAAGCAAGTGTGGTTTTCATCACCATCACTGTCAGAGTCAGCCTCAATCTTTCTTTTGTAACAACCTGTTTATTTGGAGGAATTTTGATATAAATGTATTCTTTATTGCACGTGTAAAATCGACCGGGCACCGTACGGTGTTTGGCTGATCTCTTACAACGCCGGTCGGGCACCGTACGACATCGCACGGTGCCCGGCCGGGCATCGGCCGATGTTTTAATATACAGACGCCGGCCGGCGCCCGTACGATATGTGACCACGCAAGAGAAAATACTTAAAAATCGTTCGGTGCCCGGGCGATTATCAAATTCGCTGGTGATGTGCAAATCACTGAAATCGTACGATGTCAGTTTTATTTGTGACCATAGCATAACATACCGGCCCCAATGTTACCTAACGTTTGAGATGTTTACCCTAATTTATTTATTATTATTATTTATTTATTAAAGTGGATATGTTTGGCCCTTTTAACGACGAGCTGTGGGGCAGCACAGAGGACCTAAGAATTAAGGACGGTGCAGTTCGTCACTGCATCGAGACTTCAAGTCTAAAACGGCCATATATAGGCGATGGAACGCATAGAAGAAAGAAGAAGAAACATGTTTTCGATCAGAAATATCTCATTAAATAAAAATATAATAGCATTTTAAGAAATTAAATATCTTTCCTAATACGTATTGAAGCGATTCTCTTACTTTTCTAAAGTGTTTAGTATATACGGCAACTATTTAGTTGTCACTAATAACATTAAATATTTCAGACTTTAAATACCTTTCTTTTTATAAAAGCTGTAATACGTATTTTTCGACATAAGTTTTAAACGGCCCTCATACTTCTGTGTTTAGTATACTCAAGCAAATAATTGCTATGGTAAGACAAACTCATTTTATTTATACATTATTCCGTTTAAAGTACTCTTTCACAGAAAGAATGCCAGAAAAAAAGACCTATTGTATGATATCTTAAGTTGGGTGAATGTAACATGTAAATAACAACAGAAGAAATTACAAAATTGATGACATGAACACTGAGAATATTGAAAACAAAATCAAATTAAACAATATTGGTGCGTGAGTCCATAATTATCTCGCTGATGAGTTTAGTATGTTTTTGCATGGTGAGTTCAATACATTGTTGATACGTTTGGAATGTTAAGAAAATCTTCGTTACGTTCATGTTGATCAGTTAAAGGGGTTGTTCAAGACACAAATGTTTTTGTTTTTGTTGATGTTGATTCTGCCAAGCACTCGTTGGTCAGCCCTCATATGTCGCATTGGATGCGCCTCGGTTTTCGCGAACTGGGTGTGGTACAGGGGACGAACTCTCGTAGACTACATTTGGATCGTCCCCTCCTTTACCGGAAGTCGACTGAGACTTCTGGTATGCGCACGCAGCACAGTTTGCCCATGCGCACAGCCACGCCACGACGGTGAGGTAGAAACCCGAGCCAAGAACGCTTCTGGGTTGGACGACGTTGTCGATATACACCGAGAACGCGCTCATCAGAAAAGCACCTTTAACAAGAAAAAGTCAAATTCAATTGCACTGAATTCAAAGGCATAAAATTTATAAATTTATATATTTATAAATTTACTGATTCAAACATTATTTAAGGCACTGCTTATACATGTTTACTATACAATGCACATGCTTTGTAGAGTTACAAACGAATGTCTTAAAATGGCATATTAAAACAGCTATTCCCAGGTTACTGAAATTCCCGAGTAGTTACGATTGCTTTGCCGATTGCAATCGGAACCCCTCGGCGATTGCTGCGGAACATTTCCGAGCGTAGCCGGGAATCGCCGATTGTGTCGGTCGGTGTGTATTCTTACCGCCAAGAAACGAAGCACCGCACGCTACGTTCGCGAATTTCTCACTAGCAGACGAGCATGACGTCATGACGTTAAGGCCGACGTTCACGATCAGAATTAACGTCGCCAAGACCATCAGTGCACGTGCGGACATGAGGTAGACTGAAAATGGTATACTTGATTACTGATAGAAAACCTTTTTTTCAGAAAACCACTGGGTACAATCAAAGCGTCACAGGCTGTGGTTCTCAACGAAGTCATGTAGTTGTTACTCAACGAAAGCTCATGTAAATAGCGTGATTCTCATCCTCAAATTGAATTTGACTTCGTTGAGAAACATATACATTAAAATGTGTGTTAATATCTTCCGTCAGTTCCGTGATAAAAAGTGCATTTGTAAAAAATATACACAATCAATCAAGGCAATCAAGCAAACATATTTATTCAGCATTAATCATTAAATAACCAGCTTATATGGTATCTAATTTATTTACCTATCATTAGAGAAAATATTTATTTTCTCTCATTCGTAAATATTTAGTGGTATCCGATTTGCCCAAACAATTCAGCAACTGAATCAGGATTTAGCATGTTGTATGACACAGGTCATACGAGTACATTATTTATTGGTTTCATATTATAATATAAAACTTGTAAAAATACCGACCGTATTGTTACCGAGCTTTACATAATCTAAAAAGGTTTTTTTATTATTTTCAGAAACAAATTGGCTTAATATGATGAAACACCCACACAGATCACATTTGTTCTTAAAGAAGTAAACATGCTTAAAAACAACAACAAAAACGCGGACCTATGATTATTTTTATACCTAAAACGCTATTTTTTCTTATTTATTTCTTCGCTTGCTTCGCTCGCGATTCATTTTAAGCAAAATCTTTATAGAAATATGATCAAAACACGCTAAAAATGACTTTTACCTCAACCGTCAACACTTTCAATGACCCCCCCCCCAAAACAAATCCTCGGGAATACAAAAAACCTAAATTTGATTTAAACTTATTTATTTAAGGTCGATTGCGAAACAATTATTCCAACTTATATTAATCACTCTCGACCGCTCATTCCGGATGGTATCCATCTCTTCTTTTTGAACGAGGTTTGAGAGGAGAAAAACCTAAATAAGACGTATGATTCAAGTCAAGTCAAATCCTGGACCCGTATTACGGAATCTCCGGATCTACTAACGAAGATTCGCGGAAATGCACGAGATATTTTTTTTCACTTACCAGTTGCCGGAAGAGGCTCACAATGGCCCCGCGCGCAGGCGTTCCAGATTCCTTTACACTCGTTCTCAGACGTGTCCTCCTTGTTTTGTATTTCCCATTTATCTACTGACAAAGACGCAATGCTCATCAGCAACGAAACGCAGGCGAGAACTACTTTCACTTTGCTGAACTCCATTCTTTTACAAAACGAATATTATAATTATTTTTTTAAAGTTTTTTTAATAAGACGCAACTTAACAGAACTTAACTGTTGTTTTTGGTCAAAAATGAAACACACGGATACTGCTCGTTATACATGTACAGTAGGTCCTGTTCAACAATGCTGCATCGCTTACTCAATATAAGAGGATACCGGTTTACACATCCCTAAGTGGGTTTAACCGTAAACGTGCGTTGTCCATTTATTTTCAAGTGCTCACTCTCAACATGAACTATTGTTTGTGGAGCACAGTTCGCGAAATAAACATTTATCTAACAAAAGGCAATGTTTAATGAACCGAACCCTAGTTTAAGAAGAACACAACAACCCTATAGTCTTTATTTTTCTGGCTGTTACATTTCTTTTTTTATTTTGGGACAAAAATTAGAAAAAAATAAAATTAATCCCGACGCTACCTAGCAATCTTTTAAAAAAGGTTACCAGAAACACAATATTTTTTCTTAGTCCTAATCGACGTAGTGATAATTAAGGGCATTCGTGTAGACAATCAATAAGGTACACGCGTTAGTGTGAAGCGTTAATATTTCCGTCTCGGAAGTGGTAATTATCTTTTAAGTAACGTTTGACCCACATATCTGAGCACAACAGTCAATGTAGACGGGTATTAAAGGAGTTTTGTCACTTAATTGGAATACTAGCCACAAACAAAGAATTCGTTCATAGTTTATTTTATTTTACATTTTATCCAAACTGATTAAAACACTGTTTCTCAAAAATATAAGTCGAAAGAAAATTGTAAAAAGGAATAGGAATTGAAGGTTCTAATAGGAAAACGCATTCAACGTGTTAAATATTGTTTCAAAAAGATAATATAATAAAAAAATGCGGAAAATCTCTTGTTAATAAATAATTAATCTTAAAATGTCATTTTGACACTATTTGGTGTATGATTCTTTTGTATAGCTGCAAATGGTGTTTAGTGCCTGTGAGGTCGCCCCGTACTTTATCATTGTGTAGTTATATATTTCTGGTCCTCAGGGATCATGGATTGTATGTTGTTAACATTTGAAAATAGAGTTCCGCTTATGCGCTAGGGGGTGTCAGTGGTGTGGCATCTTCCATTTCTACTGATGAACAGGTTCAATAAAACCGAGGCTGCTGTTTTCCCATACAGGCTGTTCTTCCTGAGGGCTTTCCACTCATCAGTTTTATTCACAGTTCCTAATCCTTAATTTAAATGTGTTGAAATTACTGTGATATCAGACATTTTCACGCGTTACAATTTTCGCGCAAATATTGTTTGTGGTTTGCGCTTAAAAATATAAAATCGCGCATTTGCCATTGTATACAATATAGTGATTTAAAATTATAATTATGGGGTCAATGGATAGTTCCACAACTGTCAATCAGGATAAATTATAACGGTACATGGTCAATTTAAATCCAATGGCTGATAGGTTTATGGTAAAATGACTATCTGACCTAATTTAAACAATGGAAAGCATGGTTCCTGTTTGTGATAAACGTTATCACATATACAATAGATTTCGCCATTTTTGGGCGGAGATTAAGAAATTGTGGAACTATCCATGTTCGAGCTTGTCTTTAATTTGCTCAACAACCAATGCTTAAAATTCGTGAAATTAAGGTTTCGCGAACAAATATGATTTCTTATATTGTTACTTTATCTGTTTCTTCGACGTCTCGGTTCTATGTTTAGTGAATATTTCAAGCTGTTCGTGTTTGCCCTGCATACCCATACTAAATCTTCGTTTGCCGAGTATAATTAGTTTACAATTTGCGGCTACATTTGTAAAAGCTTTGATTAATAACAAACACACTACGTTTTGGACAATAACAATTTATTTTACTGGTAATTGTAGCTTTGCACAAAATTGGATGAGGAAGAAAGACAACACCTACAAAAACAACATCGCTCAGATCTATGGAAATAAAAAAAACTAATTTCCGACACATGATTTAAACATAGAAAATATAAAACAATTACTGAACAATAAACACAACAGTGTTTAATAGATTTAAAAAAATAAAATTGATTTATTTTGTAAACTTATAAATGAAATAATCTGACTGCAAGTCTTAAATAATGAAAAAATATACATTGATAAAATTAACAAATATTCTATGTATTTTGTTACTTATAATTACTGGATTTTTTGTAAACAAGTAAATGAAAAAATCTTATTGACAAGGCAAAAATATAGTTTTATTATAAATAAATGTTACATTTAACAAGATGCATGTCTTAAATAATGAAAAATATGCATTAGTAAAAAATAACAAATATTCTATGTATTTAATTACATATAGCACTTTCTTTCTCACAACACCAAAGAGTAACAATAATATATACTCATAGTAAATAAACTATAGAAAATGGAACTCATCGCCAGAATTTTAATCTTACTGTTCACAAAAATATAAAATAAAAGCAAGTTTCTGAAGGTCTTAAAACAGAACCGAGGAACTTTTCTTCAGATCTATAGCAATGTAAAGTGTCAGTAGATCTACTCCAGTAAGAATAAAGCTATGGAAACCAATTGTAACCAGGTTAAAGTATGGAACCATCTTTTAGAAAAATACGAAAAATATTTAACAAAATGTAATATAAATGAGGAATATCCAAATATCTACACTTTCAAAAAATAACAATGATGACTATATGCATCTTCATTTTGTCCACGAGACAAAACTTCTAACACGTCTTATTTTAGACAAACTGCAATCAAAGAGTACTGGTACTACATTTAGTTTCACAACAAAAATATACACACAAAGTCAACACATTTAAAGTGTTGTGCACCAACTATATCTTACAAATACTAAATGTATAGATCTAGTCCATTGTCATCCCTAGCATATTTTGGTGTCAACCCATTAACACTAGCCATTGAAACTACTTGTTTTTCTTCATACTCAAGAATAACTAAAGTCTTCATTCCTACTTAAGAACTACTTTCTATGGGACTACTTTCTTTTTGAAAACTAGTACTAGGGCAGTGGTTCCCTTCGGAACTCTGAGGAAAGAGATCTGTATATCCTGTGGTCATAAAAGGGGTCACACCAGGCAGCAATCCAATAATCTGCGGATTAAAGGGTATTGCAAGCGGTCCTTTAAGAACTGGAAATTCGCCAATTTTCAAACTTATGTCATCTGAACTTTCTCCCCCGTTGTATGCAGGATGTAGATCAGGGCTGTACTTTGAGATCCACCCAGATAGAGTTCCTATAGGGATGTTTAACACTCGCGCTGTTGGTCGAATCCCAACCAACTTCGAACATTTCACAATTTCAATTTTTTCCTCTACCATAATATTCTTGAACTTTTTCGTCCTTGCTACTTCAATTTTCTGTTTGATATCCTCAAACCTATCCTGAAATAAACACTGAATAGCAGAAATCTCGGACTCTTTTACACCTACAAAGGTTGGCGGAAGAATCTTTCCAGCCATACTAGGACTTTGTGTGCTGCTCACATTAAAATTCCCTAATTTCGTCCCTGCAACGCTTCCATCATTTGAGCTATCTGAGTCTCTAAAAGAACTAGACATTCCCAATGAGCTAGAATCCATGTCGATGCCTGGACTCGAGACACATGACATATTTTGAGAATGATTCAAAGCATTTTCAAGCGACGGCGTCAAATACACGTGGTATTTAGTATTCCAGCCTGACAACGTCCCTGTTGCAAGTCCAAGAATTTTACCAACTTTTCTCACCCCAACCAGTTTTCCATATCTGCAAACTGCCATTTTGTCCTCAGCTGTCAGAGTTTTATATTTCCATGGCTTACATTTCACAACTCTTTCAAACAACGCCTTAAAGTCTTCATTCCCGTCTAATTCTGTTCCTTCTATCAACCACTGTGCTTCTTCATAAAGTTGATCAATATCAGGTGGTTTGTATTCCACCTGCTTCACTGCAATCATCTTATCAATTTCATCTTTCTGTTCTTTCCTTTCCATTTCTTCTTTCTCAATCATTTCTTTCGGCTTTGGTCTTATAAACAGAAATCTCCCACCCTCAGTCACCTCAGTAACTGATTCATTCGCTTCGACAACAGGTACTGTCTGCAAAGCACCTTTAATACCATGAATGTTTATGACTTTAGCATGTTTCTTATACTTTCCCCGCTTTGATCTGGACGAGTGTTTAATCTGTGTACTGGTTTCAGACATGTCTTCATACCTTTCCTGCTTTATCTCCATTTCACTTTCTTCATTCCAACTATCATTTACAATTTCTATTTCTATTCCATACTCGCTGTCAAACTTTTCCTCCTTTATAGCACGCTCTTCATGTTTCTCTCCATGGTATCCGGCTGTATTTCCTCTTTTATTCCCTATCTCTTGTCTTGATTCATTTCCATTCTGAATTCCCCACTCATTACTGACTGCATTTCCTCTGCTACTTCTACCACAACTTCCACTTCTTCTTTCACTTTCACTTCTACTTTCACTTTCATTTCTACTTTCAATTTCACTTCTTCTTTCACTTTCATTTCTACTTTCATTTTCATTTTCAACTGAGTTACTACATGTAAAATCACCATCAGAATCTTCATCCACACGTTTCACCACATAAGGAAACTGTCTCATCCATCCAGACACTGTCCCTAACGCAACATCCAAGCACCTTGCCATCTCTCTAACGCCTACCAACTTCGCAAACTTCGAAACTTCAAACTTATCTTCTTTCGTTAAGCCTCTAAATTTGTGTTCTTTCTGTTGCCGTACTTTTACACAAAGTGATTCAAACTTTTTATTCCCCAGCATACAGTTTCTTTTTCTCTTCTCGTCATTTTCTTCTAATTCATCCAGGTTTTGTCGACACCACATAGATACTGCAGATTTTGATACACTGAAAACATTAGCTGCTTGCGTTATGCCATTACTCTTAGCATATTCAGCAATTTCTTTCTTTTCAGCGACTGATATTTTCCGATATTTCTGCGATCTGAACTCCCTTAGCTTCCTAATGACTTGCAAATTCTCTAATTCAGTGTCCACGCTGATATCAGTCAAATCTGGAGACAACGGATAAGTCTGGGAATTCGTCTTTAAAAGCGAGGGTGACAATTTTGTCAATAAATCCATATTTTCTGCCATAAGGGCTGCTGTATTTTGTCCAATTTGTGGACTTCCAACTGAAAAAGCAGCACCGGAATTTAGCAAAGAAGAATACAAGTTTGCCATACTTGAGGTTTCAGAGTCAAAGTTATCATCTGCCACTTTCATTTTCTCTAAAATCTGACCATTTAACTCTTGCCCAATGTCGTCTTTTGCAAGAGCTTCAAATCCACCTTCAAAAACATAGTTAAATTCATTCTCTTCTTCTTTAACAGAACCTTCACCAGCATTGTCATTCTGGTCACCTTGCACATCCAAATCAAACTCCTTGTTTCCATCATTTATTTGATATGTTTCACTGTCGTTATGGACAATTCTCTTGGGCTTACTTTGCTTTCTGGATTTCTCTGCCTTTGTTTTCACATCATTGTCATTAGCGTTTACACCACTGTCATTAGATTCAGAAGAAATTCTAATACCTTTTTCTATCGATACTTGATCAGTATTCAAAGACCCTACACATAAATCTGACTGTCTGGCATCTAGAGTTTGCCCATCTGCTGGTAGCGCAATATCATCAATAAAATTACTGATCTCATTTGGGGCAGTGTCTATGAGGTTTTCTACATGCCTCTTTGGAATGTTTTGTTTCCGGGACGATCTCTTAGATTGGGATTTCTGTGTATGGGTGCTTGTGACGTTCCCATTTTCATTTTTAACACCAGACTTTTGAGATTCCTCTTCAATATCTTTGCCTGTTTCACACTTAGCTTGACCAACACCATTTTGGTCTTTGGAAATCATATTGGATATATGAGATTCATGTTCATCTTTGACATTTTCTCCATCAGCCTTAGTAATGGAAACTACTTCTTCAACTTTACCATGAGGCATATTACTATAATAATGACTCTGAGGCCTATTTCCGATTTTATCTTGATCACTGCATGAGGTTTGGTTGATAGAAAATAAAGTGTCTGCTTCTCTAGAAAGTGTAACTTCTCTGTTAAACATGTCAGGTTTACTGTTTTGGACATGGGCACTGCAGTTTCTTACATTACGAGAATCTGTTCGGTCGGAATTCAAAACTGGCTCAAACGCCCCGTCTACTTCATCAGCTGCACAGACGTCCTTTCCATGATTTTCATTTGATTCTTCTATGAGATTCTTTGGAATTTGAGAAACATTTTTTGCTTCAATGTCTGTTTTCAACCTTTTTGATGGTGAGAATCCCTCTTCTTCACTTTCGACTACAAAGTTTTCAGATCCTAGTCGCTTCTTCATGATTCGGTCCATGAGTGCTATAGGGTCAATTTTACGTTTGGGGCATTCTTGTCCAATCAAAGGTGGTGTATCAAAATGATGTGCAGTTGGGCCAATCAAATCACAGCTTTTAACTTTCTCACCTTGATTCAAATTTGTAACTGCTTCCATCTTTTCTATGTTATTTAAGACTTTTTCAATTGTTTTTATTTAATATATATGATTTAAAATCAAGCATTTGAGATTCCTCGATTCAGATTAATTTAATTTTCAGATCTATTGCTAGAAGATCTTAAATATTTCCATAGAGTTGTTTGAGATAGTGTTTTTCAATTCTATGGTATCCATCTCAACATGGATACAGCTTTACTACATATCCTTCTGTCCTTCCATTTCGCTCTTCAGTTCACCAATTTCCAGCATTGAATTCTGCACGTTCCTGGAAACAGATAAAAATAAGGTAAGTGAAGTTTAAATGCATTACTCCGTCTCATCAAGGTTAACATTTGGACCAAGTTGCATTAAAATCTGTCAACAAATTATGAAGTAACTGCTCAGAAAAGCAAAATCTGAACAGATGGACAGATGAACGGACATCCAAATGCAAAAATTACGAACAAAAAAGTGTCCACTCTATCGTGCTTACTGAAAGCGGGCTGATGCTCGACAAAAAAGTAAAATCATATGCAAAGACTTCTATAAATATAAGATATATCAAACAAACAATGCATGTTAAATTGTAAACAGTATTAAAGGTCAAGGTAAGTAATTCATATCTTCATATGTTTTTTCCTAAACAACATCTTCAAACAATTAGTCATTTACAATTTTTATTTACAGCTGGCTAATATGAGGAGGCAGTTACTCTCTTGCGAAATACAGAGCCTTGTACTGGTGAACCCAGGAAGGCTGGTTAGTGGACTGACTGCTTTGATATAACCTTAAAATTGTGGACTAACCACTATGATATAATCTCAAATCTGCAGACTGACTGCTGTGATATTAATTTGAATCTGTGGACTGACTGCTGTTATATAACCTAGAAATTGTGAACTAACCACTAGCGGATCCACCCCCCCTAACGGCCGCGGACCTATGATTTTTTAATGCCCAAAACGCTAATTTTTCTTAATTTTTCTTTGCCTGTTTCACTCGCGATTAATTATGAGCAAAATCTTAATAGAATATGTGGACTGACCACTGTAATATAACCTAGACTCTGTGGACTGACCGCTGTGATATAACCTAGACTCTCTTGACTGACTACCAAGATATAACCTAGAATCTGTAGACTGACTGTTGTGATATAACCTAGAATCTGTAGACTGACTGCTGTAATATAACCTGGAATATGTTGACTGACTGCTGTAATATAACCTAGAATCTGTGGACTGACTGCTGTGATATAATCTAGAATCTGTAGACTGACTGCTGTGATATCACCTAGAATTTGTGGACTGACTGCTGGGATATAACCTAGAATCTGTGGACTGACTGCTGTGATATAACCTAGAATCTGTGGACTGACTGCTGTGATATAACCTAGAATCTGTGGACTGACTGCTGTGATATAACCTAGAATCTGTGGACTGACTGTTGTGATATAACCTAGAATCTGTGGACTGACTGCTGTGATATAACCTACAATCTGTGGACTGACTACTGTGATATAACCTAGAATCTGTGGACTGACTGCTGTGATATAATCTAGACTATGTGGACTGACTGCTGTGATATAACCTAGAATCTGTGGACTGACTGGTGTGATATAACCTAGAATCTGTGGACTGACTGCTGTGATATAACCTAGAATCTGTGGACTGACTGCTGTGATATAA
>Ga0224511_10002924_pt1 | contig 11932 bp, 7 predicted proteins | sample SF_May12_sed_USG_2_FD_169988 | JGI IMG/M metagenome (GOLD analysis project Ga0224511, IMG submission 169988) | Sediment microbial communities from San Francisco Bay, California, United States - SF_May12_sed_USGS_8_1 | ecosystem: Environmental > Aquatic > Marine > Sediment | place: USA... | reverse complement strand
TCTCTGAGCTGGCAGTGGCAGCGAACAGACTGACAGCTCAGAGAGGAGACTCACTGGGTAGTCCTGACGTAGCTGACCTTATGCCCGCTCTACCGCTGCCGCGATATTACAGGACTGATCCAGATCGCTGCTCGAGTACTTAGATCTGATGATGCCACTCAAAGTGCACTCATTACATATACAAATACCATTCTAATTATTGCCACTGCTTTCCTTAACACAAGGCAGGTATAACACTCGCTGCTGCTCCTCATGGTTTCACTTCACCTCTATATCAACAAGTTGTTATTATAAATTATCATGGTAAACTATTTTATACATTGTATGGCACAATGTTACTCAGAGCTACAAATGAACCTACACTCACTTACCTCCATCAAGGCAGACAAAAGATACCAACAGAGTTAATCATGTTGCTCAGGAATCAGGCTGTGTCAGCATAATGGGGGAAAATAACACAATAATCACTGACTTAACTAGTTTCTCCTCAACAAAATCCATTAACGAGAGGGTAGACAGAAATTGAATTAGATAGACAGCTGTAGATGGTATTACGCGGTTCCCTAAGGGAGGTTGATATACCAACGAGAGCTACATAGTATAACCAAACAACTCCCACTACAGTTAGCATAATCTAGGATGTACTAAGATACGTTAAGTGGTTCAACATGAGGATAAATTCATTGATTCCTGGGTTGGTGTTCGCAGATACCAACCATAATCTATCGGATAAACAATCGTTGTTATAGACTCTATCCTATACCGACCAAATCAAGAGGACCTAAAGAACAGATCAGTAAGAAATGATCATCTTGTTTTACATGAATGGCATCACTAAAATCCAATGGCTTGTGTTCAGCATGGTCCAGGTTTGCTCCATACTCCAGGTACTCTATGGGTAGGCCTGCTTAATCATGATCTGAATACGATGACAGAGAAAGCACAAATTGACACACAAACCTGGAATAGAACCCGGGCCGCCCGGATCAAACCCGAATGCGCTGCCTGCTAATCCACCACTTCAACCTAACGGTATATGCCACATCGAGTGAACACAGAGGACCTAAAGAACAAACTGATCATTGATGTTAAGTTCTTCTCAGGTCATAACCTTACATATAAATAGCCAACAATCAGTAACTAGCAGATGGGCAACGTAATCATCTATCAGAAGATGAAAAGGTAAATCTGCCAAACTACTATTGTGCAACTTCCTATAGGCATGCAGGAGGTATAGAAAACCTGAAAAGATGTTAAAACATGTAAAACAAAGATACTATATGCAAAGCGTATGATAGTTCTGTGCATTGATTCTCCGTGTATTTACTTAAGTTAGTAAACTGAACCAAACAAAGGTCAACACACAACAGCTGTATTGAAGAGGCAAGTCAATGGCACGCCAGAATTAGACCATACCTAAGGCTACATCAATGTGACCTTCTGAGCAAAGGAAAAGTACAATACTTCCAACAAAAGCTGTTTACTAAAACACAAGCCATGGATGACACTTATATCTATTGATTCTTTTTGCAGCAGAAATTGCTGAAATTCGTTGCTTGCATCTCTCCTGTAGATGCTCTAGTTTAAATATTTGTTTGTTTTTGCTGATATCTGCAGTTGATTGCTTAGGTATTGATTGAACCAACCCCAGTAATCAATGCAATGCTAGATTTTTAGAAATTCTGGATACACATACTGTGGCAAGGGAACCATATAAGAACACACTGTGTGGCCATATCAATTATTCAGATTGAGGTACTAATATTAACAGTACTGTCACAGATGCAACAGTACGTGGCACCTGTTTTCTTTAGGTGCAGAACATGACCAAAACAATGGGGTTATTTCTTATTACTTCTTTGTATTACGCAGGGTCAGTGGGAGTCAGGTTCATGATTAGCCACTGAAAAATCAGTGATAGCAGCTGGTAATTGACTCAATGAAGGCCGTAATTAGATGTGTCCACCGATTTATTGAGTTTGCATCCCGAAGCATAGTCCCTATATGAGCTGACAGGCTACACCAATGTTCATGAGCAAATTTTGCCATTTCATTCTGGTAGTTTCGTATTGTGCAACTTTTTGTATTGATTTGTAAAGTTGAAAAGCTATAAAGAGATTCAGTTTATGGAATGGTTCATGCGCGCGTATATGGGATCTCGCCTCTAAAAGCAATGTGAGAATAAATTATTGTTGACAACTCTATGTTATATGTCTGTTAGCTGGGTTTCGTGAGAAAAAGAAGCTTGGTTTGAACTGCACAAGATTTATAGACATAGTGTAACAGTGAGGGTTTTGCTTTCTAGTTATTAATTGTGACTACAAGCAACTGAGTTTGCCTGTTGCCTAGCACCAGATTTGAAATGTACACACTTGCTACAGAAATGAGAGCAATAAGCAACACAAATCAAATGTAAAGCATTTAGCCAAAAATTCAAATGATTCGGACTTACGCATTACACTTTGAAGTTAGATACACCAGACCGCTGTCCCGTAACTGATTCCTATCACATGGCCTATGAAGATTAATGCTCCACATTAATCAGGGCTTATACACTGAGGGTGATGAAAAACCTCATGAAAATGGAAAGCCCTTATGGAGAGAGGCAAGTTAAATGCATCAGAAGTGGGATAGCGGGGTAGCTCAGTGGTACAGTGCTGGGCTCCCAACCATGAAAACCGGAGTTTGAATCCCGATCTTGGTGGGCTCTCTCGGCTGTGGCAGGCTCTCCTTGTATGAGCTCCTCACAATAATCCTAGCTCGAGATAAAACCAAGCCTCACTTCGAGATGAAACACCGCGGTGCTCCATGCTAATCCGTAAATGGTAAAAATCAAAGATCTAATTCAGCAGCTTCACCGTACAGTGAAGAAATCATATAAAAGAGAAAACAAGCTGGTGGAAATGAAAAGTCCTTTTGAAGGAAGGGGGTTTCAGATCAAAACAGTTTTAGAACAGCAAATTTGAATGGTAATACTTTAGGTATAGAGTGTTTTGTGGTAAGGGTATCAGATGTTTGAGTAAGATCTATTTCATTTGAGACCTTTTTCTCAGGGACATGAGAATTTTATCTGATGAAGCTAATTTATAAACTCACCTCAATCTGTTGTGGATGCCGACTGATATGATGCTACTTACACTTTCCTAAGCCTCGTGATTAGCAACAAATTCAATATAAAGGTGTTACAGTGAATGCAGAGCGAGTATTACACACATACTGAACACAGCCACTCACCGATGCCTGATTCTCAATCAATAGGCGAGCACAATCAATATGGAGACAAGCATAGGACACAGATCAGCCATCCCGGCGAGTTTATTCTAATTAGAACTGTCTATAAACCAAGAATGTGTTCTGAGTGACGCGCTGCACCATTGACATGTGGAAGTGCGCGGGCAGTTTTCAAACATCAAAACCCATAATGAGGACAACATGTGCGCCAGTATAAACACGGGTGAAATCCTTTACATAACAAATACAGAGAAACTTTGTTGTTGCGGCGTACTACAATAATAGTTTATTGTAAACTTTGGTATATGCGTGTAAAAAATTTTGGTAAATGATTTATTACATTTAGATCCCTACAATAAGGCGCCCTACATTATGTACATGATATTACACTGAACTTCAAATCTAAAAACATCTTTGGTATAGCACTTCAACTGATATACAAAAGCAATGATACAAAAAATAAAGATTGGAAGTCTATCACAGGCAACAAATGTGGGTATCGGCAGATACATGGTGCAATTTGTAGGTTTCGGAGTGATTAGATGCTTACTTAGAATTCCTGAATGATGGAGAACTCTTGGTCATTATGGCCACTAAGTAGGTGAGGGCAACTCTAGTCTGATTAAATGCCTGCCGCAGACATAGGTTTGAGCAGAGATGGCAATTAAATTTGTATGTTCAAATTATGAGGAATTGGAGGATTCTAGCTCATGCGTTTAGGTAATTGGTCACAATGAGGTTAGATGGTGTCGTGAGAGTTGTCTACAATTGTTGCTGCAACTCCAACCTGTACCAAAAGTCACGAAATGCTGCGCCTACGCAAATGCATCCCTGGCCACTAGATTAGGAGTTGTCTTCTCCTAATGATAAGCTTGGGTGATTGGGTGTTACCAGTGACCTTTATGTCACTGGAGTGGCATGATGAGAGGTTTGACATTAGAGGTCACTGGTACTATACAATGTCAAAGTAAATAGAGATGAGAAATACAGGAATCGGTGATATATCAATGCAAGCTATTTGAAAATTCAAATTGTGATGCTGGTTTGATCATCATTCTGGAAGCCTTCAGAGATCTGTACGAGCTGATCTCCTTCCATACGAGGCCCCGACTGGAGAAAAATAACTCCTGGTTTCCTCTACAATAAAACAGTAATATGCTGCCGTGGTTATGTTATGGTTTCCTATTTTAAATTTGTTAAAAACTCGAGTTCTAAAAATATCACGCTGACTTTTATTTTAGTTACCTCATTTCACTCCACTTCACTCCAAACCCCACCCAGCCCCAATGCTAACAATTGGGCGCCAACTAGTCGCCAGGTTCAGACAGCGCTTGTTCTAGTTATCTTAATGACTTGCTTTTATCGTATCTCCTAACAGATGTCAAGAGCCTAGTGCAGAAATAGGCATTTGCTCTGAGCTTCTCAAGACTCCAATCAGCTAGCCTGTAGCCAATGCATCGAATAATGTTTTTTGGAGTGCCTTTGAACTTTGATACCCTAACTCTGCCTACTCGCATGCCAGAAAGCCAAATCACCTGCTCCAGCGTGCTTGGGAGGATTTGTGTACATATACTCACGGCGGAGCCCGCCGTGAGCGGAATTCACCCAGATTCTTATGGCTGCTAGCTCAACTACCAACAAACGATCAACCAACAGAAACTTTGCACGTTACATGCACAGAGTTATTCTCCCGTCATAGATTTAAAGGGGAGGATAACTCTATGGTTGCTGCGTTTGGTATTAATCATAAGATCAGGAAGTAGTAACTCACTCGTGTTGGTATCTTCCGTTGATATTAGAGACGGAGCAAACATTATACCACCATCCACCACCATACTCCTTAGCGCAATGCAACCAGGGACTGAAGTCATGGTCGGCATCATATGTGGAGAACTCTGTGCCATTATACTCAGACAGTGCGTCACCAGCATTGCCGGAGTAACTACAAAACAAAATCATAACAGCTGTGTGGGGAAGTAGTTATTAGAGAGCCAGGTTCTACTGCCAATGGTGTATCTGAGGTGGGGTTCCACTCCTCTTCCTTCCCGCCGTTACCTTCTCCAACTCAGAAGTGGGTTGCATACCCATTTCCTGCTGGGTGAACAGACAAAGTTTTTAAAAAATCTCAAGACAACCTGTTTTGAACCCTTCAACGCCAATGGCGAGGACTCTAACCCCCTCCCTAATCACCGCATAGTGATTTGTGAGTGGAATTGTTGACTGAACCTACCCGCTTATACGAAGTTTATAGTTATCTGCATTACTGTCAATGCTGAACAGGGCGTACTCAGCCCAGTGTTTACGGCCACTGAATTCCTCCAGTTCGAATCGAAGTGTGTACACGCCTACAATCATGACAGAGGCTGAAACTCAGGTCTACTGATAGCGGGTGGAAAAATGTTACTATCATTCATTCCACCACCAATAGCGGAAATGTTCAGTCAACAGGTGAATTGAACAATCTTTGCGTCGCTCAGATCTCTCCATTATACTTTCCTTACAGTGCGATGGCACGTAGGTGGAATGATGATAGAAATAGACTGGCTGGTGATCTCATTGTTTACTGTCACAACTATGCTTGATGATAATGTTTCACAGTCCAGTCTGTTGCAACCTTCAGATGCTCGATTTGATCATCTTCCGTGTATTCTCGGCATTCGAAGACTTACCTTTTTTAGTCATGTAACACTACTGCAGTTCTCAAGCCACGTCAAATGCCGAATTCTCTCGTAAGAAATATGTTTTCGGAGAGTGCCATATACTTGGCATCTTATTTAAGGAAGAGTTATCTTCTCATGACCATATGGTACATGCAAGACTGTATCATCACCTCATTCTTACCCTGTGATGTCAAATGATGAATTTTTTCGTTGCCCAACCAGAATTCTCTCTGTAAGTTTCCAAAACCTTTTTTATAGTCGTGCCAGTTGCGATGAAAGCTCTCGGATCCGTCATATCTGTTTTGAATTATTAGCCATCCTACAAAAAAGACAGCCATTAATATACCTATATGTGGCCAGGTGGTGGCTGCCTGGCAGGTTACCTGGGTCTGCCTGCAATGAACTACAGCACTGAACGTTAAATACCACTATCCAGGGTAGTTGGTACTGTTATAGTAATGTTTAGTAAACGTACTCTAAGCAGAAACGGATAAAAACAAGTTGATTGTGCCAGACATATGAATCATATCAGCTGCACTGACAACCTATTGGACGGTATTTATATAAGACTTCCTCTTCCCTGGCAAGTAAAACTGGCCCATGCATCATATGATTCAGAATGACTGCCATGGTGTTTGCAATGACTTGAAGGAAGTGACACAGGTCTATACAGATGAATGAAGTACACATTCTTTAGTATAAACACCTATATTCACGGCAGCAGTGGGTTACTAAAGTGGGCAATACTTATTGCATCACACTCGCGCAACACCAGTTGCATGATGATGTGTAGCTAAATGGGACTACATACATGATGGATCAGTTGATTGCTTTAGTATTATAGGGCGGCTAGGCCAAACGAAGGCCTACCACCATCTATTAATTGCTGCCCAAAATTTGTAATCACCATGAAAGCAGGAAGAATGGCTGACAAGGTTCCCTGTAGGTTTTGAGGGATAGTGGACACTAGTACCTGTTATCCGACTAATAAATATATACAAAATCTAATATACTCTTGCGTATCGAGTATAGCGGTATAGTGGTAGAAAGCTGGGCATGCAACCACGAGAACATGGGCCGGAATCCCAGTGACAGTGGGCTAAAATTTGCTGTGAGCATGAGCTTCTCGCATATATCCTAGCTCCTACTGCTCCTACGAGCCTCAAGCTTAGGGAGTCTGTTTAACGGGATGGCCAACTGCACCAGTGGAAAGAATCTCTTGGAAGTGATCTAAAGTCAAAACATGATATTGCGGTCCAGGCATGGTTGTTCGCGTGTAAATGTGGGAAATTTTCCGGGACGCATTTGTACACTGAGGTCACAAAATGATTGCATTGAGACTTTGAGTCCAGCAAGGTCACCCAAGATTCTCGCGGGCACTCAGCTGCTGACTATATCTTGCACAGATGCTACCTGTCTGGTACAGGCAGCGTATAGGTCAGCACTAATCTGCCATCAGCCTACCAGCTGGGAAGCTTATCAGTAATCGGTACACACACATTCAGTCTGGCTAGATAGCTCGGTGCTATGCGTTATTGCTCGCCCTACCTCCACCCATACAGGAGGCATATATCAATGCCGGATCCCCATACATGAAAATGTATTAATTAATCCTGTTAAATCTGCAGGTCATTGGCAGGCGCAGACCAGTTTGGTAGATTTTACATTCCTTGCGCTTTAGTCATTTTTTTATGACAGAATCAGTGATATATCATGGGAAAGCTAGCATTAGTAGCAGCTGACCAAAGCTCTTTAGGTTTGGGGTTCAAGCCCTAGTCATGCCAAGCACCCACTGGGAGTGTGAGCTCCTCACATAATTCCCAGCTCCTAACCTCTTCAGAACAAGCGGCCAAATAGGAGAGAGGCCGTGTGGCACAATAAATAATTAAATAAATGGAGTTTTGTACACTGGTTAGCTGTGACTGGTGTTCAGAAAAAGTGAGTACGCGAGGGTAATAGAATAACATACCAGCATCATTTAGTGGCTCACACAGTACATGAAATGGTTCAGAGCTTCGCTCGGGCTGAATCTGTATTTGATAGGTGCCCGAATACTTCATCATTCCTGCTTTATAAACCTGGTGGCAATCTAAAACAAAAGTCCGTCAGTGATTACAAGGGGCCCAGTCCATCAACTTAGGCCATTCAATAAAGCATGTTGGATTGAGTTTCGAGTGGTGATAGCGCAATAAGATAAGATGATCTTGTTTTACATGAATGGCATCAAGGACCCAATCATTTCGGGATGGTCCGGGGTTAGCCCTTTGGTACTCTATGACGGCAGGCCTCCCTTATTTAACGTCACAATGTAATCGGTCACTATGCAATAGACTCATAACAACATAATAGGCTGTCTATGGCTCATGCTGTGGGCATGGCAGGATAAGTTGATAATGCAGTAAGCTCCTGCTGTTTAGTTTGTATAAAAATCTAGCTGGTAGTAAATCATCTAATGCTGCAGCTGTCAAACAACATCAAACTCATTGATTGACAAAACATAGCGACAAATCAATATGATGAAATATAGTCCCCCCAAACCATGCTAATTTGTAGAAAGGCTGTCTAAGGAAGTGTGCCATCCAGCAATACTGGAGTCAGACGACCGAAATCAGTCTGGTGTCCGGATGCAGCTCTGACGCCATGACTCGCTTGAAATGGGTGAAAGTTGTTGAAGGATGTTTGACGAAGTATGGTCAAATATGCAAGTTGGGATTCGACCGTCTGATCCAGGTATAAACAGAGTTGGGCGCGTTTGATGTTCAAACAGGTCGGGGTCACACAGTCAGCAATGAATAACAACAAAATTATATCCCGGGTTTTAAAGATGCAAGAGGAGACATAGAAGCAAAGTATATGACTGGCAGGCTTGTCTCCAATAAAAAGTTATTTTAAGATTTTTACCTTCTGTGGAATGTGGCTCTGTATTGATACAAAATAGCTTATTCAATAGATGTGTTTGTATGGTTCTGTGGCCGGCCGCATTCCTTCACAATTGTTTCATTTTCTAGTCAAATCAGCTGTGAAGGCTGAGTTGCCAGGCCTTAATTATAAATCACAACTCATTGATTGATAACTAGACATGATAAAACTCTACGAATCTTTCCTAGTCAATTCACCAAAACTGTAAGGTTTCTGTAGAACCTGACTTGGCATTGGCTATAGACATTTGGCTGTTGAGATCAGTAAAAAATGCATGGTGCTAAGTAATTTTGTCTCTCTCACCTCTGATGGTTTCGGTGACCATTTGCGGTGGCCTTTCCTTTTGTAGAGAGTTGACCGGATTTTCCAGAGCCTCTATCCTGCTTATTGCCTGACTGAGCAGAGCTTGGTATTTAGACGCATTATTCTGCAGGTCTGCTATCTCTCGCTGCTGATCCTGACCCGCTGATACCATTCGCTGGATATCTTCCTGAAGCATTCTCACCATATCACTCAGATCCTTGACTCTCGCCGAATATTTGCGCACTTCCTGTCGGACAACATGCCGGCATCGTTCTTTCCTACCTATCTTTGTCATATTGGCGGTAGTATTCAGCAGTGCTGCCGTGCTGCTGTATGTCACCATGTCACAGGTAAGTACCACAGTAATTAGTACACTCACTACCCTCATGATGTGTTAGTAAAACCGAGATGCAGCACCAGAGGCTAAAATCCAACTACCTTACAGCAGCTGGTATATCCCAAATCCACTCAGTCTATTGCCAGGCATTCCAGTAGCCAATCACCGGTTTGCTTACAAATGCAAGGTTAACACCAGAAAGTTGTATTATACACCTCCACATTTACATGCAGCATGGGCGTTCGATTAAAAAAACTGATCTGTCAAAATAAATCATTTCACTTTGGCGGCATGCGAGGCCATCCTGGTGTCATAAAAGGTAGTATCTGTCAGCACTTGCAGCCCTTGCCATGATGGCGGGTTAGGGTGCGGGTGATGCAAGAAACACTGAGAGTAGATAGCGGCTGGCCTTTGGTCTAGTAAGAAACAATGACTCTTACATGTTGATTTAACACCTCAAGCTGTCAATCCAATGTTGGTGGACAGGATTACCTAAACTCACTATTATTTAAGCGGTTAAAGCAAAACAGTCAATCCTTTTCTTTAACAATAGAAACCACTGATGGACTTCAACTTGCCATTCATAGGCTCCGGTGGATACCAGGGTATGAATGGTCGGTTGGGAGGATGGAAAGTAATGATGGACACATCTGTTTATAGCTGGATCGACAGATAGTCACGTCTGGACAGGAAAATGCAAGATCATCTAGCATAACGGATGACTGGTTATAATTGATGTACATGTTCATTAGCATAAGTTTAAGTATTCCACCGCTTGCGGAATATCTGACTGAACCATCTCTGATTTCATTGTTGGACCTACAAATTTGTCCCACCGCCATAATTTTCTCTTGTTGACAATTGTGAAAACAGGGTTCCGCCTTGCTAATGTTATCCACATAAAATAAGGAAAAAGGGAGTCATGAGGCGGCTTCTCTGGCTGAGCTAGTCGCCTGGATATTTTGTTATCCGTCACAGCAGTAGTTTGTCGGTTTTTATAATGATTCATAAGTCTTAGACTTCTGGTTCTGGTCAACCAATGAGTCATTTCTGGCCTTTTTCATCAATCATGAAAGTAAAAAGCCGAAATGCTTTGAATAGTTGTGGTCACTGGACTAGCCGGGTCGAGAGCGTGCTGAGTGATATGCATTTGGGAAAGCAATGCTGATAGTGCAGTTGTATGAATGTTCATTGGTTAATAGCACGTGCTGTAAAGTCCAAAAACACGCTGTTCGGCTGTCTTGTCATACATTACAGCTTAGATCAAGTAGGCAAACTTTATAATTATACACAAGTATCAACAATCAACAATGTGCTAATGGGTGCCCCCCATAGACACATTATTAAATACCGGTGCTAGTAACGCGTGGGGGGTAGTTGAATTTTAATGGAATATGAATTATGTCACCTGGACTATTTGCCTACGCGGCTACGATGGATAGAGAGATAATACCAAGCTCAAAGCCACTCAAAGGGCCTTCAAAATTCTCTCTTGTTCTTTGCCTCTGTGATGCGTTTCACGTAATTCACCCAGTCAAGCCTAGCTAATAAATCAAGATCTGTGTATATACTGGTCTATCCCGGTTGATCCACTTCCAGTCTTTCATAGGTGATATACATTTTACTGTTTTTGCTTCATTGTAAAGATTGGCTAATGGGTAACGGCTTCTTCGGGCGGACGGGATAGAGGGCGAGCGAAGCAGTATAACTTGTACTACTTCGCTCGCCCACTACCTCGCCCACCCGAAGAGGCAGACAACCTGGCTAGTTCGAAGTTGCAATCGTGGTCCAGCCGCATTCGAATCGTGACAACGCCGATGACATTTGCGTCAAGTGAGTATCCTCCATAGGGGATTTCCCAACTGTGTGACCAAGGACTTTTTACAAAGGACCCAGGACTGGTGCAAAAGATTGTACCAGTAAAGCAACACTAGGACCAAAATCGTACCAAGTATCCGAATTCACCCACACAACACAACTGACAAGAACTCAAGAAGAAAAACAGCTACGCCAGTGTCATTCTAACTCTAAGACCTGTTTTACCAGACTGTTTTTAAAATCTTGTTTCGGGAGAAAATCAATGAAGAATGATCAATCATCAAATGGCCGAAGACAAAAAGACCGATGCATGTTGTGCCCAACTGTTGGAGCACTCATTAGCAGGTACTTGAATGGTTTGGCCTTCGCGACTCAGTCATTCAATGCAATAACTAACTAACTAGTGGGCAGCCACCCACTCACAGGATGGTGAGGGTGGGTTGAGTGTTATGAATGGGATAGTCAGTAGGGCCAAGATCATCGTGTTGTAATAATGAAACAGAATGCTCATCCCTGCTGGTTATTTGTATATTAGGATATAAATTGTAATGATGCAAACAAATGCCTTTTTTAAGGGAACATAGAAAGGGTGAAGGAACTACTTGAAGTAGACTCTCCCCCGACTGTTGACTGCACAGATGCGGTGAGTTGTCGTCTGTATGTG
>Ga0224511_10002923_pt1:7500-11933 | contig 11933 bp, 7 predicted proteins | sample SF_May12_sed_USG_2_FD_169988 | JGI IMG/M metagenome (GOLD analysis project Ga0224511, IMG submission 169988) | Sediment microbial communities from San Francisco Bay, California, United States - SF_May12_sed_USGS_8_1 | ecosystem: Environmental > Aquatic > Marine > Sediment | place... | reverse complement strand
ATATGGTTAAAATGTAAGATGTAAACAATACTGACCTAAAAGATACAGGCATAGCATCTTTAATGGTTTAAATAGTGGAGAATAGCACATGAAAATTATGAACTTTGATGACACGCGCAAATATAGTGTGACGGTTAAAAGCATTTGATATATGACATTTATAGAATGTACACAAATCTTGTCGCAAGATACAGAAACAACAAACTTAAACACGCTATTTTATGCTTTATGATAACAAATGTCGATTTTATTAAGTGTTTGTGTTACTTTTCACTTTTGCTGTTGTTTTAGGGTTAATATATTGTATCATTAATAAAACAGAATATTGTCACGAAGTCAGGGATCTTTGAAAAATGAATTTGAACAGCGATGCGCATTAAGGGCAAACCAGTAGCGCATACAAACCATTATCTTCCTCTTTACAGCCAGAGCTGGTGTAACTTTCGATGTCTCTGCCAACGGGACCCTAACCAGGTGTTGACGTCACCTCGACCAAGTAACCATAATTATCTATTCTTTTGAATAAGGAATTTGATTATGTCACACGTTTAAATATAAAATTATAATTTTTGTTGAACCAGTCCCAGCTTTTTTGTCGCTTCTGTTTCTTATGTATTCCGTTGTTACATGCATTTTTAACATTACACGTAAAATTTTTATGGCGTATTAGGAATGTATATATATATTAAACGATAAAAGATAAACACAATACCGCATTTGATAGACAAACGTGAACAATTAAACAAATTAATTTTCTCAGCCAAAGCAATAAAACATACTTTTTTCAATCTAAAATATATCAGGTTTGTCCAAGAACCTGCTCCTGAGCATCCTCGGGAACATTCAGAAAAACGCAGCGGCCCTCGAACAGATGGCTTCCGGTTTGAGCGACGAGGCCGACCTAGCACAGGAGGCCGCGGCCTTGAGCTAAACCATCATTTCCGGCTCTGCTCTTCATGGGATGATACTACTTCTGTTCACGATTAAAAACTGTCAACAGAGTATATTCGATGGCACATTCAATTCATTTCAGTTCAATTCAATGTTATATTTACAGTGAAAACTTAGGAAAATAAATAAACAAACAAACTTTTCAAGAACTAATAAATCTTTATTTAAACAATATTATGAAAAAGATCTCTCTTTTTGGCAAAAAAAAACAGTAGAGAATATTTCGTTATATATACATACATTTATGTGAGAGTTTAATTATGTTGACATAAATATTCGAATTAAAATTGACACATTTTTTAAAACTTGACATTATCTTTTATTGTGTTGATATACAATTCAGAAATAGTTTATTATTATTATTAGATTAATCTAGTCACTGGGTTGTCGATGACATAATGATCAAATAAAACAAACTTTCGACATTTCTTAACAAATAGTATACGCCTCATGCAAAATCCCAAAGTTCTGCACATAATAAGTACATTTTTACATGTGAAAAAACTTAATTTTCCCAACATAATCATCAAATTGACAATTACGCACACAGCAGCTTTAAGAAGTATGTTTGTGTTTTATCCCTATCAATTAAAGAATACATATTAATGTTTAAAACCACAAAATTATTAGACCATTAAATCCTATCTAAACATGTGTTTAAAACCAGTTTAGTTTTGTTTATATGAGAAGCTGTATAATACACGCTCTGAGCAAACATACAAAACACAAAGACCATACTATATACCACAATTGTATCGCATTTATTGGTAAGTTGAATAAATGCCTCAAACCAAGTATTTTGATAAAACAGCAATAAATTTTATTAAAACAATTGAATTGCATTGATCATAATACCTTATTACGAAAAATCGTGTAGCAAGCAGAGGTCTGTAATAAAAATACAGATGTTTTTCTTCTACATACTGTAAAATAAGTTCGGAATCGGTTTTATTGCGTATCTGTTTCAAGGAAACAGGTTAGACTGACACCCTATGATGTCCAGGCGCAGACATGGCGCCATGTAGAAATCAGTCGGGCGCAGGCGCACACACAGGGCGGTCAAGGCTTCTGGTAACGTGTTTTCGACGACAGTGTCACTGTCGAAATTGCCGGGGAATATCTGTAAAGAAAACATGGCCTGGATGAATGAACAACCACACACATTCCGATAACGTTTTTGTTAAAAATTCAAAGTTTACGTTTTACTCAATCTCCATGTGTTACATTATATAGATTATAGATTTAAAAGTGTATTTAAAAAAAACTACACAATTTTATACTGAACTATATATGTGGTGTCAAAATATGTTCACATAAAGTCATGGTTTTGTCATTATTTAATGAAATTTCATAAACAACACTACGGCGTTTCCTAAACGCTGACGTCGATGCCACTCGGTAAATCAATATTCCACACCCTTAAATGGCCACGAAGTCAATTTATTGTAAATAAATAAATAAAAATCTTGACATCGTCTCGTTTAGATTTGAAACGCACTTTCGCGATGTAAGGCTATCTTAAACATTTTATTTTCGTGCAATGAAAATAGACCAAAACTTCCCACAGATAACATACGCTTGCTTTAAACTTGCCGATACGCGTTTCGTTACTTTAAATGTATTTCCGATACACCTTTTCTTACCATTTATAAACAGGTTTGATAAAACTGAGGCTGCTATTTTCCCCTTGCAAGCTATGCTTCAGGACTTACCCTTTTTCGCAGATTAATTACAGAATATTATCCGCTTACAGTGTGTACAGTGATAAGCACTTCTGAAGGTTACGATTTTTTGATCGTTGCCGATTCGTTGGCATTGCACAAATTCTTGAGAAAAAAACGAAATGCATAACCACAACATTAAAGCGAACGTGTACGATCTTTTTATCAATTGAAAATATATTAAATGAAAAAAGTATTTTATCGTCAAGCAGAATGAAATAATAACATAACTTCGAAACATATTGTAACATATGTCAAAAAGTTTACACGATAAGAACCGATTAAAATGTTGACTGCCAAAAAATGTGGGTTATTTTTTTACATAAATCACTGGCTTCATTCGTGATTTTAGGCTACATTATACCATTAGATTTTGCTATGAAGGCCTCTGTATATTGATGTTACTTGTTTTAAATTCTAAGACGTCGCGCATGGTAATGCTATACCCAAGCGTAACGTCAAAACGACGCTCATTTTTCGTCTTTTTTTTCATTTCGCTGAAGTTTCTTACATTTATTTGAAAGTGTTTTGCTAGTTTCCTCATTTTTTTCCAGAGTAATTCAAGACAACAACCTTTGTAAGTTCACATATTGATATAATTAATAGTTAATAGAATGAAGCTTTTACATTAACAAATAATATTTGATTACCAGCACTAAACTCCGACCCCCATTTGTCTACATGAAATTTCCGCAACTTTACAACACACGTTGTTGATTTCATGATGTAATACGGGAAATTTTCGTCTGCTGTACAAATGGCCGAAATGTCGCCCTCATTTATAAGGTCACACAGATCTTTTTCAAATGAGTCAAATAAGATGATCTATTATAGGCCATTTGTGCATTGTCTCACTTCATGTTGAGGTTTTCTGTCAAGTTGAAAATGAAATAACGTCAAAAAATCTCAAAGCGTGACATTTTTTTCTCATCACGCATTATTGTCAATAAAATCGGTAATAATTAATATTTTCGGCCAAAATTTCGCCTACGTATTGAAGAAAAAAACAATATTTTGTCATTTAAATTTATTTGCAATATTTTAGTGTTTTCATTTATAAATGAATGCGTAAACTTTCACGTTAAACGCACAAATGCTAAAAATGCCGAAGCGTGACATTTTTTCTCATCACACTTAATGCTTTATATTTCAAAAAGTACCAATGTGATTTAAAATCTAAAATCATATTTTGAAATAAGAAAAGAAACAATATTTGTGTCCTTTAATTTTATAACGATCATAGTAGAACTTAACCAAATAAATGCACTCATATTTATGGGAAATCCTTTTCTAACGTCAGAATTTGAAATTACTCACATTTTATTTTTTTCTTTAAAACTATTTCATTTTTATTTGAATCAATGAATCCTCATTTCCGGTGATTCCGTTATTTGACTTCATTTCACAAAGACGTTCACCAATTTTGGCGGAAAAAAGCCGAATGTATTTTAAGTTATTGCTTTTTGTTTTAAGGGAGACAATAAAAAATGTTACGTTACTCACGTCAATTTTAGCTCGTCAACGCTGTTTATAGATATTGGGAATTTTTTTTTATTGACTTCATAGATATTAATTTAACAGAATCTTTTTCCTTTCTTTATTCTGATTCCGGTAATATCAATGGTATTTTTGTGGGATTAACGGTTGTGAAGACACAAACAGAAATGTTTGTCTGTATACGTCATTTTCAGTAGGTATAGCATTACCGTGCGCGACGTCTAAATTATGTTATAAATGTGGTAGAAAAGGTTAAATGTTGTC
>Ga0224511_10002923_pt1:0-2500 | contig 11933 bp, 7 predicted proteins | sample SF_May12_sed_USG_2_FD_169988 | JGI IMG/M metagenome (GOLD analysis project Ga0224511, IMG submission 169988) | Sediment microbial communities from San Francisco Bay, California, United States - SF_May12_sed_USGS_8_1 | ecosystem: Environmental > Aquatic > Marine > Sediment | place: USA... | reverse complement strand
CGCACTTACGGTTACACATAAATGGAACTATTTGTAAGGTATACGTATATAAAACATTTATAAAGCATGTTTAAAAACAAAACCAATGTTATATGCTTCAACAGTATTTTCTAATAATATTGCAATATAATGTTGTATTTAATTTATTTTACTTACATATATATTCGCTATTTCTATAGTTCGGAATTATCAATGAAATAATGCCTTTGAAACCCAAAAAAAACCAATAAAAGGGAAAACAATATCTATCCAACTAAACACTGTTAAACAGTTTCACTATGTCGACTCCTTCCACGAAAAAGCTAGTCTCATTTAAGAATAATAAATATCAGAACATTAAAGGTGTTGTACCGTAATGTTAAAAAATCAACGTTCTGCTACTGATGTTTGTACACGGGGCTTTCGGGGGAAAATGCAAACAATTGCCAACTGCAATATAATAATTCATTTTTACTCTAAGCAGTGTTTAACGATTATCAATATGACTTAAATCGATTTTTTTTTCAAGTCAATTTCCTGTTACATCCCCCAGAACAAATGATGAATCAGTAGGTAGAATGTTTACAGGACTGTTCAGTAGAATATGCAGCATCAACCCTAAAGTCACACTAACCACGGCTTATATAGAAAATTGCTCTCCAAATTTCTCTGCAGGTTTTTCTAAAACACTATGACAGTAGCGATGATTACTTTTGTACCGGTGGATGAAGAAAAATTGTGGTGGAACACCTGGTACATTATATGTTTAAACATTTACCTTCGAACTAACGGGTGTCGCCATTTTCCTCGACCCCTTAGTATCACAACAATGTACGACGTGGTTCCACGCAGTGTCCTTACAACAATAAGTATTTCTAATGAGCAAACATGGATCAGTTTTGTTTTATTGCAATAAAATAATTGACAAGTCAACACCTTTAAAGATGTTTTAAAATCACCTTGTAAAGAAATTAAGACCATTTTCCATTTTCCAACAGTTTTATGTCGATAAACATTTTTCTATCTCATAACATACAATGTTCGTTTGTGTTGTTTATATAATACCGGCTCCGGTACCGTTAAAAGGACAGTTTCCGGTTCTAACAAAACCGAGACGTCCATGTGTGTTGTGCTATGCAGGCTGCACTCAACACATTCTATTCCAGCCCAAAAAACCTTGAACGCCAAGTGTCATTGACATATTGATAAAAGAGAACATCCAACAACAAACCAATTCGAAGTGTCCTATGTTCGTTTGAGCGTGGAATTGGTCATTAATTTGCCTTTTAAATCACAATAAGGTACGATAAACGACCTAGTGCCTAATGGTTCAACAAAACCTTAAAAACATCTTTAACGTTTCCAGATATTTATAATTCTTTTTCATTTGCAGTGGGCAACTACATAGACAGTACTTGTAATGTATGATCGGACGGAAGTCGCATTCAGGACAGTGCGATAGAAAAATATGGGTCTGAAATTATATATTTCCTATTGATTTAACTGCCTTACATCTTCGCTATTTACATGGTTATGACGATGTGTTTTAAACACGTTTATTATATGGTGATGTATTGACAAAGTGTCAAAAGGGATAAAAACACAACAAACTACCGAAGAATGGTGTAGAATACGGTCAGGTTGGCGTCTACAGTTGGTTGACCGGATCCGGTGAATTTTTCATATTTTATACATAAAATGTATTATAAATACGGTCGATCTAGGAAAGATGTTTTTGCATGTATGTAGGAAAATATGTCGTCTTTAAAATAACAATTTCTTTTTTACGTTTCATTCAAAAATCTTATGCAAATAATTGATTTAACGCTGCTGTCATTTAACTAGTTCCGACGTACATTTTCCACTTCCTGTGGAAAATGCGTTATAGGTAAAAATCATAGCTAGGGGCGCCAATGTGCATGATGTAAATGCTGCAGTGAGTTCAGTAAGCTGTTTTGTTTGCGAACGACCGCGAACGTTCGGTAATTGGCGAGCTGTGATTGGCTAAATTTTCGAACGTTCGCGGTCGTTCGCGAACACAAATGCTTACTGAACGCACGGCAGCTCTTACATAGTGTGGATACCAGTATTAAACGAACTACATGTACCTACAGGCACAATGTTACTGGTGATATTGAGACAGTGACATGTTGGTCTCCCAGCAGGGCATATGCCCACAGGACTTGCAGCTACCTTCAGGACAAGCATTGAAAATGGTGGAACAAAATTATATATAATTAATTTATTGGTCTTATTTTAAAACAAATCTGTACCATTCTGCTCATTCTTAACATGTATTTACAGGATAGTACGCAAATACAATAGCGGATCCAGGGGGGGGGGCGCAACCGGCGCGCGCCACCCCTAACGGCCGCGGACCTATGATTTGTTATGCCCCTAACGCTAAATTTTCTCAAATTGTCCTGGCTCGCTTCGCTCGCGTATCATTTTAAGCCAAACTTTCATAGAAATTTGACCAAAACGGCACTAAAACACGCTCTAAAAATGTCTTTTACTTCAA
>Ga0224511_10002921_pt1 | contig 11934 bp, 3 predicted proteins | sample SF_May12_sed_USG_2_FD_169988 | JGI IMG/M metagenome (GOLD analysis project Ga0224511, IMG submission 169988) | Sediment microbial communities from San Francisco Bay, California, United States - SF_May12_sed_USGS_8_1 | ecosystem: Environmental > Aquatic > Marine > Sediment | place: USA... | reverse complement strand
AGGAACCATGCTTTCCATTGTTTAAACTAGGTCAGATTGTCATTTTACCATAAACTTATCAGCCATTGGATTAAAATCGACCATGTACCGTTATAATTTATCCTGATTGACAGTTGTGGAACTATCCATTGAACGTTCGTAATCGACAGATAATATATTCTTGCATAAAGGTCAAGTCGGGGTTAATAAATTCGAACTATACTTGAATTAGGTATAATGCGAATAATACCAGCATTGCATACGCAGACTTTTCATCCGATATATGCGGTTTAATATTCTGTAAATGTGTAGAATGTGGCACGAATTATGTAAGATTTTTGGATATACATATCAGTTATTTCAACTCAACAGAAATTGCGAAAGCATGTTCAAGTTTAAATAGTTTGTTATTCATAACAAAATGTAATGAAGCTCATACATATTATGTCAAAAATGTATTTTAAAGGGATCTTGAGTTGAAATATAGCATAATTTTAACCATTGGAAGTCTACATTTAAGTGAATGTTAAAAAATAAAAAAAGTTCTTCATTACCTATTTACACTTATTTATATTCAAAGAAAAAAATGCCCATCTATATGTGTGCCCATATATCCTGCTTACATTGTATGCACGTTTATCACATTCGTGTTGAACAAGTCACAAACCGATTCGCATAGGTTACGCACGTCAAAATTTTTGACATAACCTCTACATTAATGTTAAAACAGCAAGGTAACACAATGCTTAATTTTAAAGGTATATTGGCAATTTAGTACAATACGTCTACATCGAAACAAATACCATTATATACTTACGTATATGTTATTATGTAGCACAACAATTAGCCAGACCAAAACCAGCCTCATATGTGTAGTTCATTTAGATTCATCAATATGCGAATTTGAGTCCACACAATTGACATGACATGAACAACTCTTCGTTTTATAGTACAAATATTAATCTGAAAAATATGGAAGTCAGAAAACAGATGCTGCATAGAGAACAAAACAGCTTCTGTTTTATGCATAATTCTTTTTACGATACCCTCGACTTTTTTTATAAATGCTCTATCTCTACATATCTAAGTTATATCCGTTTTGCTGATTCCAATAGATCAGTGTGCTTAAATTCAAACGTGTTCTTGAAATATGCCAAGTAGCAATATAATGCCACATAATCTACTAAATGAGAAATAAATTATCATGGTGTAAGTGCATTTAGGCCAGGTCGTTAAGTTTAATTTTTTGTGCCAGTTTTTTGGACTGTTTTCCCAATATACGTATATTATTTTTCTCGAACAAACATTATTTGAATAGGTGTTCAAAGGGGAAAATGCAGACAAAGCAGACAGGGTCAAATGTCCAGTTTAATGGTACATAAATGGCAGTTTGTTATTCATAACAAAATATAATGAAGCTTAGACTGCAGATTATGTCAAATAAAAATGATTTATCTTAAAGCATCTTAAAAACTATTTGAAATATTACACAATTAACTAATATGCACAAAGAATTTCGTTTTTACTACTGCTCTATAAATATTTAAAGTCTACATTTTAGCGATTAAATAAATCATTTTACCAGAAATGTGAATGCTTATTTGTGGTAATCTTCGCTTTAATTTATGGTCTGATACATATTCGTAAATGTTCGAACTATAAAAAAAGACATAATTTAATTTAGAAGGTCGGACAAGATTCCTTATAGAAATGTCCAGCTATATGTGTGTGTTACATACAATAATTAACAAACATCATTCTATATTCCCTTTGGTATTTGATCGTCCTACGATAAGGTCAGGACAAATGAAATCTTATTGGTATGGAATCCCTTTAAGTGAACAAAAGGGCTTCATATTATTACACATGTGAACAAAACCAGCAACAACGTATTTCACGAAACGATAACAAACTTGAATGGGGTACAAAGTAATTCATTGATGAAAATCAAGGTCGTCTTCGTAAATGAAGAACTGTATTCAATACAACTGCAATATTATTATCTCATGAGAGAAGCGTTGAGAAAGTGGGTGGATTCATCAACTGCATTGTTGACTTATGAAAATACAGTTTTATTTAAGACCTGCTATACGGTATTACTCTCATAAGATAATAAGATTTAAGTATAGACAATAAATTATGCCATAGCTAAGTGGTGCATACAACAAATTTATTACATAATCAGTATTTAATGGTGACGAATGGGTTTTGTATCGCTTCGATACTTTAAACTGCAACTATTGCAGTGTTTTATATGGGTGCATACTCAAGCTAGATGATTATTAGCTGAGTAATGGCTTTGTTATCATCAATTGGTATTTCTTACAATCTAATAAATGGTTGAAACCCGTACTAATTTAAGATTAAGGAGTACAAAAGCGTATAATTATTTAAGATATTTCATATCACTTGAAAATAACACTGATTATAATTGAACATATAAATATGTTGTATGAGTATCTTCAAAATTATTGCTAGCAACGATGAGTGGAGAAAAGGGTCGAGAGCCCCGCCGTTTGTACGTGTTGGCTTTGTCAACAGACAGAAAAAACGATATCAATGACATATATAGCTTTTTGCCTTTTATGAAAACAAACTCATTTCACCCAGGTTATTTTCAAACGCATTGTATGTCAATTAATATAATTATTTTGATAATGGAGTCCATGCTATTATGTATGCTTTCTAAACGTCCCTTATTCGTGTCAATTTGAGCGCATTGATAAATAGATAATGTATTGGAATGCAATTGGGGGATTGTGACTGGTTTACTTTTATTGATAAATTTAACGCATTTCAATGCAAGATAAGAACTTGAAGCACTATTTTTGACTATTCATTTCATAAAAGTGCAAACCAAAAATCAAGCTGTCATAACTTGATAACCCTATTGAAACATAAGTACTTGTCATTTTTACGCCTGGAATATTGCACTGAATTGCACATTCACTTGTATTTGTATTGGCTAATGGAAATAATCTCAACTCTTTGTGTTTGAATGGCTTTCTGTTTCATTGTAACAAGATTTTGTCAAAAAATAGTTTTTCATATCAGTTTAAATCTCATCATCTCTCGAACACTGTCTATGAACATTTAACCGTTTTATACTAATAAGCTAATCAAATAAAAAAACATATAAGAACTTTTAAATGTGACAGAAAAAAACTGTTTCAAGACCACATACCGATGATAGAATTAACAGAATTATATTTAAGATAAAACACTATTGTGAACTTACCGTCGTTACCCTTTAGTATTATTGTCTTGATATGTAATCCTAGTCGTAATATGTATATAGTCTTGACACACACGTTAACTGCATTAATTATTAAATATGTGAATGTAAGAGTACTATAATTGACAAGTTTGACAGGGTTATTCAATAGTAGTATAATAGAAGTAATTTAAGAACTTCACATTGTGATCATCTTCCACGCTTTTGGTAATGATTTAATATGAACAAATTGCGCTGGTTTAGATGGATCAAAGAAAACTCAGTGCATTATAAGTCTATAAAAGTTTATATAATTGCTATTGAAATCAACTTTAAATCGAGTATTTAGAGTTATTTATAACATAATGTCAAGTTTGTATTGTTCTTTTTTACTCGGTGGAGGTTTTTTATAATATGAGATGAATTGCAAAAATAATTAGGCCTGCTTCTTGACAAGTATTCTACCAAAATATTTGAAAGCTATTTACTCTTGCAAATGCAAGACGCAAGACAAATGTAGTACTTTGGCCGTAAAAATATATCTTAATATCTGAATATCAATTGTATTTGCATGCAATAATAGAAACCAAAATACCACCATTTGTAAAAGCCGATCAAACAATAAATAGCCTGATCACATGAAAAACACAGATTTATGAGAACGAAGTTCTAATAATTGCGCATTTATATTATAATTTTACTTGTAAAACATAATAGTTACCGTCATTTGCCATTATGTGCAGTTGAATATCTAGATTATTTAACATATGAGGTGTCAAAATAAATATTAAAAAATAACTCTGGTTAAGATGGTAATTGATCAATGTTTTATATAGCACAAAGAACACGGCATGAAAAAATAGACAGACAATCAGTTATCTACCATATTTTTTTTAATTAAATCAATGGACTTTAGAGTTACTTTAAGAACGAAAATAAAACAAAGATTAACATACAAATATAGAAATTCAAAACAGGAAACAAAAAGGAGTTATCAAAATAGTATAGCACCAAAGTAAATGCGTCTTGTAGCAACCTGTCAACCGTTTTGGTTAACTTTGAAAGAATAAATGCACAAATAAGCAACCATAATATAGCGATTTTCGCGTTGTATAATATACATTATTTAAATTAGAAATGACGGTAAATTAGATTTTTCGTATCGTGACGAACTAGTATTGTATGCTCCGGAAGTTAATTCAGCTTTAGTGGTATTAATCTGTCTGAAGTCATGTAATTTCATTTAGGCAAGATAGGGCAACGACCTGGGGATAATTGATGCTATTTTACTTTCATAATAACATTATAGAATTACACTAGTACTGTGTTCATTTGACAAGGACAGTGTTGCGCTGGACAAAGAATTGACATTTGACCCCAGATACTATCTTGGCCGCATTAAAGACAAACATATGTGCCCCCCCCCTCCCAACCGGAGACAGAAAATGAATGAATATATCAACTGCCCGTCGACAAAAATATGACCTTATACATTTTACCAAGTTGCAATATTGCAAAATCTTTTATTTTTGGGGACCGTTGTGCGAAACATTATATGTATGCATTTAATATGGTAAAAATGGAATTGTTGAAACAAACGTTCCTTTTTCTCATTTATCAAAGAAACCAATGCATAAAAATGAAAGATTACCAGAAAATTATTCATCAAATGTTGAATAAATGCAAATTCCGCGACCGCATGTCCAGCCAGCTAATACATTTGTCTTCCATAATATATATTATACAAAAGCTCAACATTAAATAATAAATAATGTTTTTATTCAGGAATACGGTCAGGAATACGGTCAATGAACAATAAAGTCTGAAAGTCTGAAATATTTCGTTAATTTATGAGGAATCAAAGTGGCATCTTCAAGTGGTACATTCTGTGGCTCAAGTGCACGATTACTTTCTAAGGTTGGCGAACAGGTTTTTATATAAAAAAACGCAGTTGGGTACACACACGCATCATGCTTTTGTTAGAGCATTGAACTTTTGTCGGGAGCATATAATATTCATTAGGATATGTTTTTAACTTGCTAAACTCCAATCACATGCTATGAGTATATACGTTTATGAAAAAGATACAGATAAAAATCTCACTAGAAATAATCTAATAATTGCATTTGGTGGTTTTGATCATTCATACCACAGGAGTTGTACATAGGCCATGTGGGTATAATAACGTATATCAGAACTTTTTTTTCAACTACACATTTTCTAAACAAATTAAGTGTGTGTTTTTTTTTATATTTCCGTCATGAACACGTGTAGATTTACTGTTCGCTTTTGCTATTTCATACATTTGTGTTCTCATTTACGGAACATAAAAAATATGCAGTTCCTTAAAAAATGTAAAGTGCACTTGTCAGATTAGGTTAGTTCAATAATTATTTTAGTGAGGATATCATAATTAGGCGGCACTTTTAACATTGGTATCTGTTATTTATACCTTCCTCAAATAACAGCCGATATTTTAATACATAATTAGCCCTAATTCAGGAAGATCAAAATAGATCCAGTCTATTATCCAATTACATAAAACCGATGTCAATTCAGAAAGTCCTGAAGTATTATTACGTGTTATTTATAACAGAACGCCAATTTCATAAAAATGCTCTAAATCTTAAAATGAATTCTAAATAATAGAAGGCAAAGTTTTCGGTCGCTTATTCACAAGTGTTCAGTACTAAAATATCAGTAATAGCCATGTTACTCTTTTGAATTCAAGACAAATGTGGAACTTTGTCCTCCCTTAAAGCGATTTCTGAATATCCATTTCAATAAAAGGTTATAAAAGAAACCATGCTGTTATTGATGGGTCAAATATTTCAATCATAATTCATACAATAATGAGGCCGTCTCAGCATGCCAAAAAACTAATGTTTGGGGCAATGTCGGCGTACAGAGTGCAATGATTTTGCATATTTCTATTATCAGCGTTTTTTGTATAATATAATTGTTATATCACTTTACCTTGTGTGATTTTGACTATCTTGCAGAATTGATTCTATCGGGTGTCAAATATAACGCTCAGATTGAAATGGCAATCGATCAGATTTGTATAACAATAACACGAATAACACAAATAACTACAAGGGGGGAAACAGAAGTTTCACATTGCCATTACAGATAGGGGCACTGTTTATCATAACGCTTTCCTTTATTCGTAAATGGTTAAATGTCAGCCATCATAATATATTACTATCTCTGGGAGTTTCTTTTAAGTACTTTCAAAATAATTGTCGTTTACGTATACAAAAGGGCATAAATATAAATAGCGTTAATGAAAGAACAAATTCCTATATCTAATATGTAGAATTTATGTTGCATGATCAAATACATTAAATACGTTAAAACTTCTCTACAACACATGCATTTGTTTTATTTATATATTTTGTTTGGGATACTTATATTTCTAGAATTAATAAACCTTGAAATTTGTAAAAGCGGGAAACAAGTTTCAACTCCAATGTTTCGAAGAATACTCTTATAATACTTGTTTATAAATATAAGACAAATTAAAACACATAAATTAAACAAAAAATAATAAATCAACTTACAAATTTCTGCAATATCCATATTGTCAAAACAGCACACATAGTAGTTTAGGTAATGTTAACGTCTCTAAAATCGGGCGTGTAGTTTTGACTTACTTCATTGGTTTAATGACTTTGATATGGGTATAACAAATACCGTATCCATTTTTATATTTCGCTACAAAGGAGTTGTCAGTGCATGGTAAATAGTGATAAAATAGAAAAATAGAAAGAATTCAAATACAATAGAATATAGTTTACTATTTGGTGGGGCAAAATTAAAAATAATATCTTTATGAAACACTTAATTGTGTGCATCTCCTTTCTTTTTGTGGTTCTAATGAGATAGTCCAATGTCTATTAATTTTGCATTAATTTGATAGTGATTGAATTATTTTAGAGGTACAGGTTTCACGTGTACATCCAAATCAATCAGCATTAAATCAGTTGGTATGTTTTTCTCTCTTTTTTCAAAATAATTGACAAATATTGATATTTTTTACATAAACAAGAAGCAAATAAACAGTTTAACACATTCACATTTAAGTGGCATTTTAGTACGAGATGTAAGATAGTTTTTTTTTTTATTGCATATTTAAGATGCTATATCGGCGACCAAATCAGTTTGCATTATACTTTTAACCCAACGTACTCCCTAAGTATAGGAAACTGTCAAATATAATTAATCAACAGACTTATTACCTGATACCTAATATAAATCTTATTTGGTATTTTTACTGTTTTCTGAAATTTAAAAACTATCCATGTTCTTGAACTGTTGACTGGTCATTAGCTTCGACTGTTTGGTTTCAGGCAAACAGATGCCCCCCGGTGCCGGGGATAGAGTTTTGAACTGTTACCCTCTGTCAACAGTTCAAAGAACTATCCCTTCCACCCTGGGCTAACAGTTTGACTGTAACCAAAATCGCATCAGAAATAAATGCATAATGTTAAAATATCAGTGAAAAACATTTTTGGAAAAAGTGTTGCCCGCAAATTTGGCTTTTGTTTGTTTATTGTTTCCACGCATAAGGTTAAAACAGGTAAATAGCTTTAATTGGTCAATATCGGTGGTCGAGAGGTTAACGTTGCTCAATGTCCCGGGTTCAGTGTTTGTTTTATTGTTGTTGCCGTTTATTATAATAATAATAATAAAATCTTTATTTACAGATGGTTGCATATTATGGAAAACAGCTTATTTACAATATGGCCTTCAAAAGTTAATATTTCCTTACACATTAACACAAATTAATATATTGATAGATTTTATTTTAGTGCAAAACATTAATTTAACAAAACATTCATACATATCACGACAAGAAGTCTCATGCACACAATAAAAACAAGGAAAAGATCAATTAATTTATTAATGAACACAATATAATTTTTTATATCATATAATTGCAAACACTAAGTTGAATATACTAGTAAATAACGGTTTTAATAAGTTCAAAATAAGGTTTAACCTTTAACAAAATCAAGCAATAAAAACAAAGTTTTACATTTGTTTATTATATAATGAGATATATAGTATAGTCGAATCATAACCGAAAATGTTTAAATTATTATTTCCTTTTAGTAATAACAGATTCGTGGTTTTCAATTAGGGCTTGTTGGGAAAAGTTCAAAAACTGATTATATTATACATTAAAAAGACTTATAGATATCTCCGGGGCTCTCTGTTATCAAAGGGCAGGTAATCCAGACTAAATAATTACATTTTAAAAGCCGATTGTGTTTACCGATTTGCTAAAGACGTTTCAATACAAAATGTCAGAATTTAAGAAATCGAAGCGAAAGAATTTCCGTAAACGTAAGACTTCAAGTGACAGTGACCTAGATTCAGATGAAAACGAAGAAACTAGGTATATTTCATGTTTTGACTGAATTTAAACGACGTTATTTTTGTAAAAATGTTTAAATATTACCGTATGTCACATATATTCGCGACACAAACAAAACTTGAAACATTTCAATTTTCACAATATCTTGCATGTACTACCTACTTTTTGTCTACCTTTTGTCTTCTGGGGACACTTGATAGCTCCTGAATCTAATTTAGTCCCCTTGAACTACATCTATATACTGTTCTCCGTCCGGTCTGAATAAAGTTAATACACAAATATGTCGAATCGTTTGGATATATATCCATAACTTATCCAGTTTAGATTTTAAAAAACCCACTGAAGAACTGTGTGCAATGTCATCTGGGAGATTATTTCTATATATTTATAGTCCGGTGGCCAAAAAAGTTTAGCCGTAGAGATTTATGTGCTTTGGGTTTATGAAGCTTCAAAGAATGTCCCCTGGTACCACTGTTTCCAGCAAAGTTGAAAAAAGTTCTTATATTTTCATGGTCCTTTTTGTGTGTTAATCTATAAACTTGTACATTATGTATCTTATTTTACTTATACTCCTTGTTGTTATTACTGAATGTTTAACGTACCTTAGATAAAGGATTATGAATGCCAATTACTATATGTTTGGCCCTAAATATGTTCTTCGTCCTTAAGTATCAGTAATAGTTCAAAGATCAGCTGCAAGGTATGTTCAAAATGACTATCACTACACAAGCAGTGTCACAAACATACTCAAAGAGTTAAAGTGGTCTACTCACAAGCAACAAAGATATCAAGCCAGTCTCACAATGCTACACAAAATACATATAACAAACCGGTCAATGTCAATCACAGTCATCTTACAACTACACGAAACAACAATTTCCTTATTCCTCACTCAAAAACAAGACACCACATGAACTAATTTTTTCCGCAGGCTATACAACTTTGGAACGAACTACCGACTGAGTTTAAGGATGTCCCAACTGTACCCGCATTTGCTAGTGGACTTAACAAGTTTTATGCTTTTAATTGATATTTTAATTTAGTTATTGTATGTTTTTATTAAAAATTTCATAAGCAAAATTATCATTGTCAATGTTCAGGACTTGCGCCTGCCTTATGTAGTCAGTATTGACTTTTGGCAGTATAAAGTTCAAGTTGTATCAAAATCGAAAACAAATATGTTTGAGACATCCAGTAAAGCATTTAGGCATTACCTTAGAAGCACAGTCAGAAAATCTTGCTAGTGATTCATTTGCATAAAATTTGTGTCCACACAAATCATACTGACTTTAGCATTTTGATGTCAACAATTTGCGTATTGAAAATAATTTTCACGACAAGAACAAACAGGATTGAAAACAAGGTACAATGTAACACAAATGTTTTCATGGTTATTCAAGGCCTTTTTCTGCGGTACAGCCACAGCCGCTCCACTTGGTGGGCATATCATGATGTTCAAATCATGTAATATTTAAAAGCCAAGTCATTTTTATTACACAAAATTAACAAAATGTTATATATTTTATTGCTTTCCTTGCCTTGTTGCATGTCCAGAAAAATACTTACAGTTGGTTGCAGTAGCCATAAAACGCGAAGTTTCTGATTTTTAAATGGGACCATTTGATGGTGCTTCATATTCAATTTCTTGGGGCCTTTGTTAACATGCGTTTCATATTTAAAGAATAGGATTTCGTGGGCCTTTGCTTACGTGTGTTTTTAATATTTACAGGAGGGATAAACAAAAAATATCATGTTACCACAAATACAAACAAAAAGGATAGCCTGCAACATGCGATAATGTTTTGGCCATTTCTGTAGGAAATTTTTTTTGTATTGACATAATCATAGACGCATCAAGTGCCACGCATTTTTAAAGTTTTATCAATATAAAACATGTTTGTTAATGTTTCGTCATTTCCTAAAACATTCAAACACAAATTCCGCAGTGGGAAACAGAATCAATGTAAACTATCAGTTATGAAAATTGTTAAATGGCTTTGTAACTGTCAATTTTACATTGGTTGCATAATTTGACTTCGTGTTAATTTTAATAAAGTATGTACTTTGACTCATAAAACAAAATAAAAAAATTAGAATCTTGATTTGATAACCCAGAACAAGTACAATTCTGTTGTACATTTTGTTGTTTCTATTTGATGGCATCTTAAAACGTACTTATCTATAGAATGAAACTGATAAAAAGATGATTAAAATGTTCTATATAAAATGTAAAATTATAAAGTTATACAGGTAGGTAGGTCCTTTCACCAGTCTGCGAATTAGTCTATTAACCCTGAAGCCCGAGTCGAGTAAACAGCCGGTCGGTCGATTACAATTGTATACAAAATAGCCCAACCGGTCGATTTTAATTTTGGAGTAAAATTCTTAAGAAAGGAACAAATTCACAAAAATACTCATTGTGGAGTTATTTGTTTTTAAAAAACACAACCAAAATTAAAATTAGTGTGAGTCATCGCATTTCTATTGAGAATTATATGAATTATGACCACAACAAAAAATAGGGCTATTAAAAGTTTAGTCGGGCTAAAGAAAATTTTATTTGAAAGCCCGAAGGGCTATAGTCGAAAAATAATTAACACGCAGACTGTTTCAATGTTTGGCAGCACTACTTTTTAGTAGCTGGCGATGGCCTATTTATTGCAGATTGAATTGGTCTGTTGGTGCAACAAAAATGAGGTAGTGGCAATTTATATCAAGCTGAATTTGCAAATATACACACTTGGTAGGAAAACTGACGAAAACTAACAAATGCTCACTCTAAGTGAAATCATTAATGTTTTTATAAACAATAATTTTTAAATGGAACTAGTTTAAAGACATAATTGTACTATAGCCCGATGGGTTATCCAAATGAATTTTGCAGTAAGCTCAAGACAGTTTTGGGTAGCTTCAAGCAATTGGGCCACATTTAAATTTGCACACTGCCATAATTGAAGCATTTCCTTCAATCCTTTGATTCCTTTCATTTATGTTACAAAAGAATAGCAGCAGTGCTAAATGCTATTGAATGATATGTTTTCACTGACTCCAGCATCATATCACATGACAAGTCACATGGTTAAGTTAAGCAGTGTTGTTGACCCCCAATTTAATGAAAATATATATGAGGAGCGTCGTGTGATTTTCGACCTTAATGACATTTTTTTCGATTTTCAGATTTTTAATTAATATTATAGTATGATTCATGCTTAATACGTTCGTGAAAACCGCTTTTTAATTCAATAAAAGTTTACAAAGTTATATAAGTTTGAGTAACGTAACATGTTGTCAATTGTTGTGTTCGACGTCAAAAATATCGCGCAATTTGTTTGCGTTCGGCATCTTGCGTTAATGCAGA
>Ga0224511_10002920_pt1 | contig 11936 bp, 14 predicted proteins | sample SF_May12_sed_USG_2_FD_169988 | JGI IMG/M metagenome (GOLD analysis project Ga0224511, IMG submission 169988) | Sediment microbial communities from San Francisco Bay, California, United States - SF_May12_sed_USGS_8_1 | ecosystem: Environmental > Aquatic > Marine > Sediment | place: USA... | reverse complement strand
AAACCCCAAACCCCAAATCTATCAAACAAAAACAAAATTTGAGAAAAGTAAACTAAAGAAGGGCATCTAGTCCTGCATCCCTTTTGCATCATAACAGTCGTGTCATTTGCCAGCAAACTATTCTAACTGGTGAAGATAGATCTTCTAATGGGAAACTAACAGCCAACACATGCTCTTTATTTAGAATTAGCCAGCTAGTCACAGCAAAAGCCATCATCCTGTACAGCTGATTGGATTAGTGCTAGTAGGAGTGATGCGCCTCAGCAGGTGCTTGCAAGGTACCCAGTGGGATCCCGCTCGCTTCTGACATGCGAAGCTTTGCTGGATGAACTGACACTATAATCCTATCTATGATCCATGATTGGGTGGTCCAAGTAAGAGAAGCAAGGTGGTCCATAGCATAGAGGATAACTTTGCGGTCCACAGTGCCCCAGTTGTTGACTATTTACGGTTGACTAAGCTTCAACACAGCAATGTCAATTGCAAAAAAATGAACCAAACTGTGAAAAGCAATCCAAAAAATTTGAAAAAAGCCAGGGTGACATGAAATGATATTTAGCTAGTTCCAAACGTGACCTTCACTATGAACTCACTGGCTGTTGACAGAAGTCTGGCCTGGTTTTATCGGCAGCTATGGAAACCTGACACTGTGATAATTAAGTCTTACAACATAATGCAGTTATCAGTAGACAAGTCATCAGCAGAATCTGGCAGTTTCATTGATAAGTTTCTTTAGCCATGGGAAAGTTTTGTCCATGAGAAGACGCCAAAGTTTCCCCCTTCACTTGGTGAATTCAGATTGGGAGTCAAGGCTGAGGGAAGGGGTATGAAATCAACCCATCTCTGTATTAGCTGTTATGTCTGAAGAGATCTCCTTCAATTCTTCTTCCCTCATATGACACCTTCATCGTTATGGTGAACCCGCCAGGTTAGGTACTTATTTTTTCATCAGTTTCACGGCTTAGCGTAAAGCACCACTAGTGAGTCAATATTCACGCCCACATTATAGTGACGTTTTATTGGTTTGAGCTAGGATAAATGAGAGGAACACATACTCATAACGAGAACACGCCATGACCAAAACTTTTAACCCAGTGCTCCACCACTGAGCTATCTCCCTATCCAAAAAATCAGCTATAGAAAGTTCAGTAGACAGCTTTCAATACAAATATAGCATTCTTCCCCTGTGGGCTTAATTTTGCAAGAGGAGCTTCTGTTTCACTTACATATGTTTCTAGAAAACGTAAAACACAAAGCTGGTTTGTAGTGAGACAGCTGTCTTTAGTTTATAGGTCTGCCAAATCACCTGCCTGCTTTCTTTAATCATTTCCTCACAACCCGTCTACAGTCGAACCCAACTGTTGGTTAGCAGACTGTATGTAAAATCTTGGCATCTTCTGGTGGATTATTTATTGATGACGACTGTATTCTGTCAGCATTTCATATCGGGTACAGGCCATAAGAAAGCCCCAAAGTCCAGGACTCCAGGCTAGCATGCTGCGTTGTACTACAATGCCTATAACAAGCCTTTGCATTGATTTAGTACTCGCAGCTGGTTTCAGTAAATGGGTCTTGTAAGTGGCAGAACATTACACGCAGGGGTATTGCTGTGTTTAGCGCTCTCATTAGTACAAATGACTGCGTAACAGACTTTTGTCTTGCGCAACTAGAAGCATGAAGTCATAGGTGAGGTAATAATGCTGCTGTAGGGCAGTAGCGGACGTACCAGCCACCTACCAGGAGTCAGATTCAGGCATCTCTTATCTTTTTAGGGTCTTGCTGGCCCCTTCGCCACAGATAGTAACTCAATATATGTTAAATATACAAATCCTCACATTGCATTACATCACCCCGTTCCCCCCAGATGCTATATTGAATGTATGAGATCCCCTTATCGGATCAGAGATTATATCCCAGAGGCATCTTTCGGTAGTGGCATTCAGTTATGTGTACACTTACACTGAGCATGACAGTTATTACTACTCAGTTCTGAATGGGAAAGAACAGAGATTTTCTATACATTCTGAGTGGGCATCCCCCACCCACAGCTTCTAAATAACTAAATTGTTTGGCCAGGTTGCACCCATCACGTGAACTATTGAATGCTGACCAATACAGATCTAGGTAAACTTCTCAATTTAATTTGGTTTAACCTGAAATTTTACACTGCTGCGCTTTTACCTCAAATTATAGGGTGTAGAGTTAAATCATATAAAGATCATACTGCAAATAACATTTACCCATACTTTTCCCTATTCTACCCCAATGACTCAAGTAGCATATGTGTACTCAACTTATTCAGTGCGATATGTTTGGTATTCATCTTGGTGAAACACTAACTTATGTGATGAGGATCTGGTTTCGGTCAATGATCTTTACCTATTACCCTTCTGACATATGAGGTTTTTTACCTTGCGTAAGCTTTTCATGCTCTTCTAGCCTAAAGACCTATTGCAGGACTGCTACTAGAGGCTGTTTGTACTTTCACTCAAAACTCGCGAAATAACTTTGAGTTCAAGTACAGCTTTGGAATAACCAGATTGAAAGTCAGACAGAAGTCATTGCAAGTATTATTGCATGTACCCAACAATAAATCACTCACCAGTTCACGTTTGGCATTATACAACCCCCTAATTCAACAGTCTGATAAGGCTATCAAGGGGTGTCTGTCTGTTCTATTATAACTAGTTGGAGTGTAGGCTGTTTATAGGGCCCCACGGTGTCTGACATCAGAGAAAAGTTCGGTGCAATGCCTGGGTACAAGCTAAGAAACTTGGTTAACAAGATTACATCACATTTAGCTGAGAAGTGATTGGAAGATTGGTGTAGGGCTCACTGAATTAGGAGTTGTGTATTCCTGCATCAATTAACAACAGAAGATAATTCCCAAGTTTTCTCAATCTGGGGTGAGCTGGGTGCCCAATGCCAGCATTGTGTCAGCAGAAATGCTGCCTGATGACTCGGAAATTAGCCCGAAGCGGGCATTCTATCGCATTTCATGGCCCATGTGAAACTATAGGAAGAACCTGGATTCTTAATTCTCAGCTGATGGATTTTTTGGTGTCTTGATGGGATTGTTTCTTGCACCTTCTTACAGGGTGAGAGAGGTGATGACGGATTTCCTGGACTGAAAGGAGTCATGGGAGAAAGAGGAGAGGCCAGAGATGGTCCGCGGGTAAGCATCGAGTGTAAGACTGGGATTCTCACGCTCACAAGTCAGTAGACATGAATATATGGATTGCCAACTTCAAGGTCAAACGAACTGATTGCTTCTGTCATCACAAACAGATCTAAATTACGTAATAATCGCTGTGATTATATCGCGAGTTCTTTATGTTAAAGAGCAAACAACTCCGCATTAGCAGGAATTGAATTTACTGAGTCGCCTATCGCGCATGGCGTTAATACCACCATGCCAAGCAGATTCATGAACCTGAGAGTATGGCCATTATTCAACTTCAACTGAGCCTTCTTTTGTTTTGTAACATCTGATTATTCAGAATGACTATTAGCAAACTGCTCAACCACTGATTTATCAATCCTTCCACAAAACATACCAACTCATGCCGTCCACTCTGCAGACATAAACGGAGATGAGGACGTCTTATGTGAATTGCCTGACGCGGTAGCATACATCGGTGAATAGTTTTTATGCACTGTATGTACTATATGTGTTATGTATACTATTATACATATATATTACATATATTATTATACATATGTATTACGTATACTATTATATGTATGTATTACGTATACTATTATACATATGTATTACATATACTATTATACATATGTATTATATTCTAGGGAGATAGAGGAGATGTTGGTCTTCAAGGACCCCCTGGAGTCTGGATGCCATCTGTCGTTTCTAAGCCAGAGGCTATTCAAGGATTCAAAGGTATGAAAGTCATTACCTGTACGATCAAACAGCGCTGGGTGACTCCTGTCTTAGAGAAACCTGGAGTCTAATATATTTTCATCTCACAGCTCAGCAAAAACAGAATTTGGATCCTCCGCCATTCATTTCCATACGGGTTTTAAATTTAAAAGACACAGTTGTTTGGCACCTTTTAACAAAAAATCTCTACAAGGGATAGCTCATTGGTAGAGCGCTGGGCTCGCAAAACTGTTCACTGAAAAGCTCAGCGCCTGATTGTCTAGTCCATCAAACAATAAAATGTAAACCAACCTTTTCCCGGCCCATAAACCCAGCCAATGAGTAGTTGCCATTAACACCGTATGTCTATGATTCACATACCCATTTCCTCTAATGTACATGCTGATATAGTAAGTGTACATCAGAATACTATACGTTATATCAGTATTATTGCTTTGTGGGTTATGTATTTGTTACTAAATCGTATATGTTCGGCACCACCTAGGGGTCATCTTCCGCACCGGAAATAGTAGCTTTATAGTTCGATCCTTTATTATGTTAAAATATATTGACACCCCTACGAAAGGCATTTTCTGAACATCTAGGATATAATATTTGTTACGACGTGTAAAGCAAGATGGCTCAATGGCTGGGATACTTGGCTCAAGATCGAAAGATCCTGGCTTCAAATTCTCATAATGCTGAACGCCCCTCATGAGAATGAGCGCCTCGCATAATTCCCAGCTCCTACCTTTCCAGCAAGCCTAAGGCTTCGGAGGTCTGTTAAAAGGATGGCCAGGTCCCTGAGTAGAAAAAATAAATCACCACGCGGTGTAGCACGCGCAGTAGTGGGGCAGTGAAATATCACAAGCTTCGCAGGTCTTTCCACAGATTACCCTTTATTTTAAATAGGTGTACCTGGTGATCAGGGTTACTTAGGTGAGGAAGGGATGAAAGGCAGAGATGGGCTACCTGGAGAACCTGGAAGAGATGGATTTAATGGACGTCCAGGTATTATCACCATGACATTTCACCCAAACTCAGGATGTGTGCAACCAATTGGCATAGTATATTGAGTGGGAACTGAATATCAAGTCCCACCACTGCTGGAATCTCATTCCATTACTATGTGTTATTAGACATGATATTAACATATGCATGTAATGCTTATTATATGCCTATGGTGAAGATTACGCCAAACATTTCTCGTAAGAGTTTTCTTCCCATTTTTGGGTTCTCATGTCACGTTTTATAATTTTTATAATTCTGAGAGTTCACTTTAGAAATGGCTCTGTAGTGCTTCCTGCTCCACTCAGATAGGTTTGGATACATGCTGATTCTGATCAGCCAAAAAAAATTTGCCTCGTCATCCAACCTTTAAAGGAAATATGCAATGCAACAGGCCATTGTCAGTAGCAATTGGCAAATTGATGGGCCTTCACATCAGTATAGTTGAAACCGACTGACACCAGCCTAAACAAACCTAAAGATCACCTGACCTATATACTGTGTAGGAGTGAAAGGAAGTCTAGGCCCACCCGGACCTCGAGGTAAAGTTGGCAGACGAGGATATGATGGTGATAATGGAGCTAAAGGAGAGAGGGGAGATATTGGTCTTACCGGTGATGCTGGATTTGATGGCCGACGTGGTCCAAAAGGTAAGACGAAATGCAACTATGGATTCCTGTATGTGACGCAAAGACACTATAGAGGCTGCTGCTAAGCGGCAAGATCGTGACATCTCTGGGCTGTTATCACTAGTGAATGCTACTCCGTTATCGCTGACGAGGGTAAAGAGATAGTTTAGCAGATAGCGTACCTGGGATTTAGCATCTCTGGTTCAATTCCTGATTCAGCCAAAACATTGCCTTGCAGAACTCCTCTTTCTGTTTCAGTTGGGGACATTCAAGGCTCACCCATAGAGCTAGTTACCTTCTCTATGAGGCACACAGGCGCAAGCTGGTTTATTGAATTCCATCTAGTTCTCTTATCGTTATGTTGTTAGGCATATCTCCTGCTGCAAGCAGAGAAAGATCTACCTCATATATTATACTTGTAGGTCAACCAGGGTTGCAGGGTCGACCTGGAGAACAAGGAGCCCAGGGAGTGGATGGGCAATACATTCCTGGGATCAAGGGGAGCCCAGGCAGACCAGGAATCGATGGTCTACAAGGTAAGTTTAACAAAAAAGCAAGGATTCTAACAACTCCCAATGGCTGGGATCATTTTTGACACGTGAAATAGGATGATGGGATAGCTTAGTGACTATAGTGCTTGGGTCAAGGTCGTTACATCATGGGTTTCTGTCCTGGTCATGCAGGGCGCATCTGAATCGACCTGAATCATAGTTGATGTTCGAATGCTCACCCTGTGCAAAGTATCAAGAACAATGAGATGTTTGTAGTACTGTCTAAGTAATTCTGACACCGCTGATGTTGTATAACAGGGGTGTTCAACATTGTGTTATAGGTCCCCCTGGTGAGACTGGACCGAAGGGAATGCCAGGTGACAACGGGCTGGATGGTCTGCCTGGTGAATTAGGATTTCCAGGAGAGCCGGGTCGTGAAGGTCTCACAGGACGACCAGGAGTTCCCGGACAATCTGAGAAAGGTAAGTTAACACGAGGGTTAACTATAGAGATGGTTGACACTGATTGACACAAGGTGTGCTGTCCCAATTCATAGAGAGTTTGTTGCAGCGGTTTTGTGGCTGCAACTTCGTTACCATAATTTTAATGCTGTTATTATGGTAAAATCTGCCACGACTTTATGCTTAGTGAAGGCAAAGTGATCTCACGTTAAACTCTTCAAAATTATGGAATTGATTCTGCCCCGCTACGAGATAGAAAGGAAAGAAAACTCATGCTATCACTGCAGTGATTTAAATTCTGTTCTTCATCTCTGATAGCTAACAATTCTATTTCCTGCATCCCCCCCCGCAGGTTTTAAGCACCACTCCTGTGTCTATGAGTAGACCTCCGTTAGGCATAAGGTTACAATGAGATGTGTTTTATTTATTTTAGGTGACATGGGTATGCCTGGGCTTGTTGGTGCAGATGGCATGCCTGGTGTTCCCGGTTTACCTGGTCTCTTTGGCGATCAAGGTAACATTGGTGTTGCGGGCGAAGACATAACAGGCCCGCCTGGTCGACCTGGCCTCAATGGATTACCTGGAAGAAAAGGGTAAGCCTAAGATACATTCGATCTGAGCAGGTTTTGTCCAAAATCTCTGCCTGTCACTCCTTATATGTACATGCTCATAAAGGCAAAAACTAGGTCACCAACACTCGGTTTAATGAGTTATTCACCTTTTTTATTTATAGCCAAGCCGGAGAACGTGGTTTTACGGGATTCAAGGGAGAGAAGGGCTTCCCAGGAGTATACAATGGTGATGCCAAGGAAATTGAGGGCCCTAGGGGACAGCCAGGAGATGACGGAGTTTTAGGATTTCCCGGCCAGACTGGAGAACCAGGACCTCAAGGCTAGTTCCTACTGATTGTGACCACCTAACTACAGAACCGAGTAGCTGATTCCAATCCAACCGGCTATTCTAAAAACCCCTTGCCCAGCATCCACATTCCACTGTTGGACATAAACCTCCCTCTCCTACTGTTTCAACTGATCGCCTTGATTTGAGCGTTGATACTGACCCACTCGTGGTACTCCATACTAAGCCGTATCCCGGCAGCTTCTCGATAGCCGGAAAGATATTGTACAAGAAAAAAGGTTTCAGCTTTAGATTAAGGTCACGATCTGCAAATCTTTACAGAAGACGGTCTTTTCATATTACAGGTCCCAAGGGAGAAAACTGTCCATTCTGCCCGGATGGAAGACCTGGTGATAAAGGAGAGCGGGGTGACTTTGGAATGCCAGGATTACCCGGAAGGAGAGGAGACAGTGGTTTAGTTGGACGAGATGGCCAGAAAGGCTACATGGGTCGTAGGGGTCGACCTGGCAACAAAGGACTTAGTGTGAGTGGAGTGTATGTGGGTGATTTATAGCGCATGATAACCTCGTCAGATGACCCTCACGTTGATGTGAACTAGTATGTGAACTAGTAGTACCAGACCAAAGCTGGCTATAGAGTAGCTCTTTGGCTTCGGATTGACTATATTGGAAATGAATTGGTAATTCTATTTTACATGAGTAATTTGGATCAGACAATTTTTTATATTACACTCTTCAGATTCTAATTAGTCAAATAAAAGCGGGTGCCAGAGACAAAGTTCAGTAGACAGTCCATGTCAAAATTCAGGGTGAAAATACCAACAATAAAACTGCCAAACGTTTTTGTGCAATTTCGATTTTAGAGACTGGGAAATATTAGTTCAAAATCGAATTAAATACTGTGTGTAGAGTCTGAGTTTTTTACATTTGTAGAAATCTCTATTTTTGTTTGTAATAATTGTAAAATTACCTTGCAGGGTTTACCTGGATCCATCGGTGATCCTGGAGTACCAGGGCCTAAGGGTATCCAAGGAGAGGTAATAATGCCGGACATGTTCCCAGGACCTCTCGGAGAGCAGGGAGATCAAGGCACTACAGGACGACCTGGACTCGATGGAAGAGATGGATCACCTGGCCCTAAAGGAGAGGTCGGCTTCACCGGATTCAAAGGTATTCGATAACTTCGGTTCTTAGTGACAGTAAGATAGCTCAGTGGTAGAGCGCTAGACTCGCAATCACACCAACCTGGGTTTGAGCTTCGGTCATGAGGACCGACCCCATCTGTCGACACTGAACTGAAAAACCCATAGTAGTGTAACTTGTATACAGTTGTACCCGTAATTTGCCCTAAGGATCAAACCGTCTGTGGCAGTACTGCCAACTCGTCGGAATAAACTAGAATCATGATCATTGTTTATCAGATGTTAGTATATTTCATTTGAAATGGTTAATTCCAGTTCAGAGCCCTAGATTCACAGTGTTACGGCCAGTCTGAAAGAAAAGAAGACGATTCCGTGCATAGATCTAAATAACTCATCCATGTAATGGTAGTATTTGTCAAACGAAATGTCGTTCAGCACCAAAACAATGCTCATCACCTTCCACCGAGATCACCGTATTATAGCCTTCTATCGTAGAAAATCCCACTATATAATTACTCGCATTGCTTTCTAGGAGCTCAGGGTGATCGAGGTTCTAGCGGACTTCCTGGAGTCGACGGACGAAATGGTCTAAGAGGAATTCCTGGGCAAGATGGTGATGTGGGTGATAGTTTCCCCGGCCGAAGAGGGAGTCGAGGAGATGACGGACTCCCGGGTATTCCCGGCTCTCGGGGACGACCTGGTCCTAAAGGTCAGGACTGCTATTTTTACTATTGGTTGTTGTGACTTTTAAGCTGTGACGCTGACGCTGTAACTACCACTAGTGGGCTATATAGCTATTGAATAGGCTGAAGGGCCGGGTTAGTGAATAATGTGCTGGTCCCGGGTTTCATTGCTGGTGGAAGATAAAGGACGCGCACGGTACGAGCAGAAAGTCTCCTAAGGATGCACCCTGGGAATTGCCGAATCAAAGACTCACCAGGCCCGCTTCTGCAGGCTGCTGGCACCCTTGACACTAAAGAAGAAGAAAACTAATTTATTCAAAAGAGATTACTCAGTCTTGACCATGCTGTTTGCGTTATGTTTATGGCCAAGGTAGTCAGCATAATAACCGCACTCCAAATATTATGTTTCTAAAAGTCCTTCCACAAACTCTTCTGCATGCCTTTCTGATGTTTTGTAGGCCAGCGAGGAGACGCCATAGGATTTATTGTTGCCCCACCTGGTGACACTGGTTTTGATGGTCTGCCAGGACGGGATGGTCTACGAGGTGAACCTGGCCTTCCAGGTAAGGTTGATATAGCTGTCGCTGAGAGAGTTTGAATCATTACCCTAGCAAACTTTTATCCTAGTCAATATTCAACGATGAGAATGTTATAGGAAAAGAATTACTCCATAGACCAGATTACTGTACTGTTTTTTCCAACCAGAAAGATTTCCCAAAGTTAGTCTTGAAGTGTCTCAAGACAGAAAAGAAAAGGTGATACAATCGATTCACATTGCTGTTCCATTTTACAGGATTGGACGGTATGCCTGGTATGGATGGCTTCCCAGGTTTGGTCGGTATCCGTGGTGATAAAGGTCAGCAAGGAAGTGATGGTTTCCCAGGACGACGAGGTGAACCCGGGCGAACTGGTTTCCGTGGCATTAAGGGACAAAGAGGAGACAATGGACTCGATGGCCTCGATGGTTTGCCCGGATTAAGAGGCGATAGAGGACAAAAGGGAGCCCGGGTGAGATATTTGATTTGATTTGATTTCATTTCACATGAATAACTTCCACGAGACCATATCTTTTTACATTTAGGTCCATGGGAATTAGAGATTAGAGATTCTATTCAGTCATGGAAAAACAGGTGTTAAAACAGAATCTAGTAGTTAGTCCGGGTAAAATTCTAGCCCAGCGCTTCACCACTGAGCTATTCTATTACCTGGTAGCTCCAATTTAGTTACTTTAAGGGGGTTATGACATGGTCAACGGTAGACGCACATTCGGAGTTGTGTTTCCCATTCTTTAAAAGAGGCAATTCAGCATTCCTTGCAGCGATGGCGAGTGGTCTTTTTCTACAAAACGAATATCGGTCACTCGAATAACTATGGCCCAAATGGCCCCAATGGCCCAAATAGAAATAAAATGGGATCTAATTACTGAAACTTAGTAACCTAATGATCTTCACCCCCTTATAACATCGAGTAGAACTTAAAATTGAACGTAAGATTGGAGAAAACTTAAGTTATAAGAAGTGCTATCACTACCTCCTCAATGAATGGTGGGCGCCATTGGAAGTGTATGGCACAAGAGCACCGCTTCGAAGGAAACTATGCGGCCAGCACAAACAGATCGTGACTGCCAAACGGTTAGAAAACGAACAGTCTAAAAAGCCCCACGGCGCATGCGCCGCCTTAGCTTGGGCCCGTGGGCTGAAGACGATTGCTTAGAGTTCTGGGCCTCTAATACAGACTGTTAGTACCAACGACCGTCAAGACGGCCACCGGCTGCGTAAATTGGCAAATCCAGTGCTCATGAAAGATTTTGAATGCGAACATCGCGACAACCGCTCACATTCTCACACCGATGTTGGTCGTATTTTGAGCAAACAGTCACTAACGCCACACAAACTTTATCCCGCGATGCGTCGAATCTATCTCCATTTGGGCCGCCACTAAGGTAGTGTAATCCTTTTTTCAGCCACTCCCTACATCGGGCAGTGGGGAATTCGCCGCTATTGCTAGCTACGTTTGCGAAATGCTGAGCATTTACTGGTATTGGCACCCCTCTTGAATTAGACCCCTTCTCAGAAACTAACTACATTGTTTCCTTCGAAGGGCTGATAATGGCACCAATGTTCGCTGGCAGAGGTGAAAAACTACTCTCTGAAACCATATTTCTATATTTTCGTTGGACATTTTCTCTATTCGAACTTGTATAACTCCAGGTCTAGCATGCACCTGTAAGAGGATTTCCTAAACATCAGCGCATAAGCCGAGAAATCAATGAAAACACCAACAGTATGCGTATTGGATAGGGGTATATCCAAGCTTCCATTTGAGCTGGGTATTGGGCCCATTTGTTCATGGTAGGCTTCAGAATCTGAAAACAAGTGCAGACACTTTTGGCCATGACATAACCCCTTTAACCCGTGACATCAATGTATTTCATGCTTCATAGGGCTTAGATGGTCAAGAGGCAGATATGCTGCTCTTTAAAGGAGCAAAGGGAAAGAAAGGCGTTGTCGGTGATTCTGGTTTCCCTGGCTTCAAAGGCATGAGTGGTGAAGACGGTCTCAATGGCAGACCTGGCGTTAAAGGAATGGCCGGTGAGTTAATACACCAATAGACAGGCCTTAATACCATGCTCAATCATAGATAAAACTATTAATATAATATTTTGGTATAATGCATCTTATGTTAGTATTGTATATTTTGATATAATTTATATTCCAATCTGAAGGATGACCCACACTTTTCTACAGAAACCCTTTTCAAATGACTTTGTGAGAAACCCAGATGC
>Ga0224511_10002919_pt1 | contig 11936 bp, 3 predicted proteins | sample SF_May12_sed_USG_2_FD_169988 | JGI IMG/M metagenome (GOLD analysis project Ga0224511, IMG submission 169988) | Sediment microbial communities from San Francisco Bay, California, United States - SF_May12_sed_USGS_8_1 | ecosystem: Environmental > Aquatic > Marine > Sediment | place: USA... | reverse complement strand
TTATCCGAATTTTGAAGATAACCATGATTTAACCATTGGATATCTTTTATCCAAGTTTTATACAATTGGCCACAGAACAGCAGTTTTAAAATTCAGTTTAACTGCAGTTTTTATGTTTTAGTTATTATATAATTTATACAACTTTCTTTAATGTTACAGACATGTCAGCAGTGAGAAACAATCAGACGAGAAAACCAGACAAGGAAAAGGTTTCACAGTGCTTTAAATAGTCACTAACAAGTTACACCAGATAACAGGCAATCAACAATACACCAGGAAGATAACGGGATGGGGCTTCTCCTGAGACAGGCGAATCTCTGGCATCTACAGAAAGCTAACCTGGACACTTGATATTGTGATTGTGATTGCGAGTCTGGGTTTGACAACTGTGTTGTCACATTATTAACTGGGTTTGAAAACCTCTCTATGTATGATACTGGATATGCATTACATTATACCTTAATGTTGTTGGTTTGTTTATTTAACACTGATTTGCAACACTGATGATGGTGTATCAAGTGATTTCTTCACAATAGTTGACACAAGACATTACTTGTGAAGGAAGCAGTATAAGTCTGGCGAACCTGGTGATTCCATGTAAGTTTACTTACCGCCTTGATACAACTTGCAATACTATTGAAAATGGCGTGTGATTTTTTTCAAATGGAAAATGACTATGTTAGTTTTCTTGGCAAAATATTAGTATTAAATGGGTGTTTAATCCAGGAGATCTTAGCTGACATTAGAGTTAATTGTTCTACATGTTACATGATATTTCAAGTTCAAGCCTTTTGTATCCAAATTTCTAGTTCAATCTGTAAAATACAACTGTTTTCATCCACTGACATATGGGCGGAGACACTATTGCTATTGTTTCCAAAGCACCTGTCTATTTTTTATTTGGATTAACGCCATTTAACAGTATTACGAGTTTTATCAAGGCAGTCAGTTCTCTTACAAGCATATATATTCTCCCTACTTCGCAAATAATGACTAGTATCAACAAGCATTTGATAGTATTGCGGGCAATACAGTAGTCCCCCTTCCGGTCCCTCAAAAAGTTCTTTAATTATCATAAGCTTCTGTTTATTGCCATTTATAATTAATTCAACTTTCAGATAGAAAACTATAATTACGATGTACAAAATGGACACATTCCTCCTTCTACAATGTAGTAGACAACTGAAACTTGCTATTTAAGTAACAGTACTTAGTATACTGCGGCATAGAACGCACAGAGCTAAACAATGGGCAAGGTACATGTAGTGACACATCATCTCAATATAGTGATCATTTCTGTCGAAAAATTGTAAAATCCGACTTCAAATAACAAAGTTATGGGCCGGACACGTTTTTGCTGCAAGGTCATGCGGTGACCTTGACCTTAAAGGTAGCGACCCAAGTTTTGCTTGCGACACGGCGTCTCAATACGGTGATCATGTCTGTGTAAAAGGTTTAAAGTGAGACTTTAAATAACAGAGTTATGGGCCAGACACGATTTTGCTGAAAGGTCCTGCTGTGATCTTGACCTTCAAGGTAGCAGTCCAAATGTTATGCGTGCATATTGTACACATTGCGACCTATTCAGGTACCAAGTTTCATACGCCTAACTTTAATAGTTTTTAAGTTATCAAAGGATCCAGATTTTTATCATGTACATAGTGTATGATGAATGTAATAAAGACCAGATTTTTATTCAGTGTTAACCTGCTCGACATGAAATCGATATTGGTAAATATACTCCTCAAAATAATTTAAGGACCACAACATTATCGGGTGACAGTTTCATTAATTATAGTAATACAAACAAAACAATTCATTTTCGGAAATACATGTACATAATATTTGTAGTTAACAAATGTAAAATATAGCAAGTAAAAATAGTAAAATCATGTGAAATCAAAAGGTGTGATCACTACTGAAATTTGAACATTTGCATATCGGTTTGTGGGGTATGAAATTTTACAAACAGCAAATCTAGATGTTGAAATATATTAAACTGATAACAGGGAAAGTCCCCAGGAAGCATAGCCTGCTGTGAAAAATAGCAGCCTCGGTTTTATTGAAGCTTTTCACACTCCAATAGTTAACTAATGTATGGTCACCTCTAGCATCAATGCCTCAAGGATCTCTTCTGGATAGCGAACACCGGTCAAATCACTGTTTTGGATGACGTACAAGTAGAACAATAATAGGATACACTACCCTAAATCAATAAAGAAGACTCACCGAACATATCGTGTTACTGGATGCAACAGTCGCTCAATATTTTACCACCAGACATGTCTCCTACCAATATTGTAGGCCAAACTTTGACTCGTTAGTAAACATGGATCTTTAATGAATGAATTATCAATGGGTGCATTTGTTTTTCAAAATACTGGTCATTTTAATAAGACACAATATCCCAAATAGTAACTGAAAAGAATTTGCAAAGAATATTTCATTTCGAAAATTATATGCTTTAGAATGAAACTGTATTGTAAGATATTGATAAGCCAAGTTTTTCCAATCAAATTAATAATGCCCGAAGGATGAGCCGTTCGATTAATTAGTGGTGAAAACTTTACCCGAGTTTAACCTATGCATTCATATATTCATCTACTGACTGTGACCAGTCTTCCTACCAAGTACAATGACTATCACTCATAAATTTTTCAAGATATTGAGCGGACACGGTCTTTGCATAAAATGCTACTGTGACTTTGACCTTTAACCTACAAATGTGTAGGGGTCATCTACTGAGTATGAACAATCTTCCTAGTACCTACCAAGTACCATGACTGTCACTCGTAAACTTTCAAGATACATTTGTATTGAGCGGACATGGATACAATGCTACTGTGACCTTGACATTTCACCTACTGACCTTTAAATTTATAGGGGTCATCTACTGATTATTACTAATCTTCATACCTAAAAGAATGACTGTCGGTCAAAACCTTTTTAAGATACTGAGCTGATACGTTTTTTTTCCATTAAAAGCAAATGTGACCTCGACAATTGACCTAGCGGCCTCGAAATGTAAAGGGGTCATCTACTGAGTATGAAAAATCTTCATACCAAGTACCATGACTTTCACTAAGAAACTTTACAAGATATTGAGCAGACATGGTCTTTGCATAAAATGCTACTGTGACCTTGACATTTGATTTACTGACCTCAAAATGTATAGAGGTCATCTACTGAGTATGACCAATCTTCCTTACAAGTAGAATTACTGTCACTAATAAACTTCTCTAGATATTGAGCGGACATGGTTCTTGCATTAAATGCTACTGTGACATTGAAATTTGACCTACTGACCTCAAAATTAAAAGGGTTTATCTTCTGATCATGACCCATCTTCATACAAAGTAGAATAACTGTCACTCATAAACTTTTTAAGATATTGAGCGGACATGGTGTTTGCATTAAATGCTTATGTTACCTTGACCATTGACCTATTGACCTCAACATTTATAGGGGTCATCTACTGACCATGACCAATCTACATACCAAGTACCATGACTGTCGCTCAGAAAACTTTCAAGATATTGAGCGGACATGATGTGGCTAACGGACGGACGGACAGACGGACGGACGGACAGACGGATGGACGCCATACCATAATACGTCCAAAGTTTCACTTCGGGCGTATAAAAATTCTTGTTTTTCTTTAAAATGAACATCTGACCAAATAAATATTTAAAACATTCTTCTAACATGTACATGGATTGTTTTTGCGGTTATAATCACATAATCAAATCAACGTTTTACAACTACATGTAATGTACAGATATTTGTTTGTTTCGGTAGGTCAGTCTGCACATTCATTATTTTTTCGACTAAACCCCTAGGGGCTATTCAAATAAAGTTTTCTATAACCTGACTGAAATTTTAATAGCCCCACAAATTGGTTGTTGTCATAATTCATACAATTCATATTCGAAATGCGTTAATTTACACTAACTATAATTTTGGTTGTGTCTTTTAACAAACAAATAACTCCACAATCAGTACTAGTATATGTGTTAAATTGTTTCTTTGTTCAGAATTTAACTTCAATATTAAAATCTACCAGGCAGACTATTGTGTTAACAATTCTAATCAATTGACCGGCCGTTTTCTCGACTCTGGTTTTAGGCTTATAGACTAATTCACAGACTGGGTACGATACCGATGTTAGGTTCACGAGTGAAAAAAATCAATATCCTACCAAAAACTAACAAATTGCTTTTTGATTTTATGCTTAAAATGAATTTTCGGACTTAATTAATTCCCCATGGGAGCCACAAACCACTCGGCCAACTAACCAACAGCTAAACGAGGATTCCCACGCAAAGCAGGTCTAAATTAAAGTAAAGAAAACAAATAAAGATCACTTATAACAGTTCTTGAACATGTTCAATTAATAAAAAAACACAATTAATAACGAACATCAAATTGTATAACAAACATTCAATAAAAACTTCTATTTTTCGTATGCGGATTTTTACTTACTACGTTGCACTGATTACATTTTGTATAATAGTTGTGGGGATTTTTAAATAACACCATTAAATTGCTACGTCACTGTTATAAACAAATTGGCAAAACGCAATCATACTATATACAAGGTTATGTTTCATTACGTCCTTCTCTACATTACTTTTAGTTATTCATATTTCAGTTATTTAGATACGGTGGTTTGAAATTTGCTTCAGGAAATTTAAAGAAACAAAGATATTTCATAATAATTTTAACAGCGACACTTTTTTAAAGCACATCATGAAAGGTAAGGGAGGCAATCTTGCGAGGGTCTCCCAATGGGGTTAAAAGTAGTACTTGCATCTGACAAACTGACTAATCGGGAGAGCTCAGCTCAGGGTAGGACAGCATGTTGCACTTTTTCAAAAAAATATCTTATTACACTTATGAATTTAACTACAAACCATTGTATAACTCTTCTCTGATATTTATTAAAAGTGGCAATAAGATCCCATGTCTAAAAATGATTTTTTATACACATGTGAATTAATCTACGGACTCTACAAACCAAAAAAGAAAATATAAAATTTTAGAAGAAAGTTTAAAATTCATAATCTAAAAGTATTTTAAAACATACATTTTGTCATAATTTTTAAGATAAAACACATTGGGCATCTATCTATAAAACAATGTACCAAGCGTACAGGCTGAAATCTTTTATCGCTTTATAGTAAATTTGCCAAACACAGTTTTGAGCTGTACTAAAAACAAAATGTAATAAAACCTACACATACTCTTACATAAACATAATTATACATCTTTGCATTTGTAAAAACAAAAATTAATTACTTTTAAATACTCTAACAAAACATAGCTATTATAAGAAACAAGAGGGCCCAAAAGGCCCTGGATCGCTCACCTGAGGCAAAGGTAAAAGGTCACCGTGGAGCCATTTACAGAGGACCACTAATGTTGTCCACTAATTATTGATAGAGAACCTCTAGATGATGTTATACATCAAATATAAAAGCTCTGGGCATTGTACTTTCAGACAAGAAGATTTTTGAAAATTGCGTTTTAAAAACCTAATTTTTGACACAAGACCTACTGTACTTATGCAACATATGCAACCAATTAGAACCATTTGAACAATTTTGGTAGGGGACCACCCAGGGACCATTCCTGTAGAGTTTGGTCAAATTAAGAGAAGATGTCGCTTGATCTTTTCCTTATATAATTCAATGTGAAATTGTGACCCACGGGCCGGGGTCAATTTTGACCCCAGGGTCATTATTTGAACAACTTTGGTAGAGGACCCCTAGATGTTGCTATATACCAAATATGAAAGCTCTAGGCCTTGTAGTTTCAGACAATAAGATTTTTGAAAATTGCATTTTGAAAACCTATTTTTGACCCCGTGACCTACATATGCAACCAATCAGAACCATTTGAACAATTTTGGTAGAGGACCACCCAGGGACCATTCCTGCTGAGTGAAGTCAAATTACCAATAGCGGTTCAAGAGAAGATGTCGTTTGAACTTTTCCTTATATAATTCAATGTAAAATTGTGACCAACGGGGCGGGGTCAATTTTGACCCCAGGGGCATAATTTGAACAACTTTGGTAGAGGACCTCTAGATAATGCTATATACAAAATATAAAAACTCAGGGCCTTGTAATTTCAGACAAACAGATTTTTGAAAATTGCATTTTGAAAACCTACTTTTAGACCCTGTGACCTACATATGCAACCAATCAGAACCATTTGAACAATTTTGGTTGGAGATCACCCAGGGACCATTTCTGTTGAGTTTGGTTAAATTACCATTAGCAATTCAACTGAAGATGTCGTTTAAACGTTTTCTTATATAATTCAATGTTAAATAGTCACCCCCGGGCCGGGGTCAATTTTGACCCCAGGGGCATAATTTGAACAACTTTGGTAGAGGACCCCTAGATATTGCTATATACCAAATATGATAGCTCTAGGCCTTGTAGTTTCAGACAAGAAGATTTTTGAAAATTGCATTTTTAAAACCTATTTTTTGATCCTGTGACCTACATATGCAACCAATCAGAACCATTTGAACCATTTCGGTAGGGGACTACCCAGGGACCATTCCTGTAGAGTTTGGTCAAATTACCATTAGCGGTTCAAGTGAAGATGTCGTTTGATCTTTTCCTTATATAATTCAATGTTAAATTGTGACCCACGGGGCGGGGTCAATTTTGACCCCAGGGACATAATTTGAACATCTTTGGTGGAGGACCCCTAGATGTTGTTATATACCAAATATGAGAGCTCTAGGCCTTTTAATTTCAGACAAACAGATTTTTGAAAATTGCATTTTGAAAACCTATTTTTTGACCCCGTGACCTACATATGCAACCAATCAGAACCATTTGAACTATTTTGGTAGACGATCACCTAGGGATCATTCCTGTTGAGTTTGGTCAAATTACCAATAGCGGTTCAAGAGAAGATGTCGTTTGAACTTTTCCTTAAATAATTCAATGTAAAATTGTGACCCCCGGGGCGGGGTCAATTTTGACCCCAGGGGCATAATTTGAACAACTTTGGTAGAGGACCTCTAGATAATGCTATATACCAATTATGAAAGCTCTGGGCCTTGTAGTTTCAGACAAAAAGATTCTTGAAAATTGCATTTTGAAAACCTTTTTTTTTACCCCGTGACCTAATTATGCAACCAATTTAAACCATTTGAACAATTTTGGTAGGGGACCACCCAGGGATCATTCCTGTGAAGTTTTGTCAAAATCCAATGAGTGGTTTCAGAGGAGATGTTTAAGTAAAAAAGTTTACGCACGACGGACGACGCACGACGGACGACGACGGACAAAGGCCGGTCACAAAAAGGAAACAAACAACAAATGTTTGCAGTTTATCAACTTGCAATAATATCGGACAACACAATGCTCGAAAACAAAGTTCCTTATAACGGTTGGTTTGTTATATAACTGTTGCTCACAAGGAACCAGTTCGCTAAACGTTTATTATAAGAAACTCCGGATATACGCAACTATTTATCATGGTTCCGAGGAGTTCGTTATAAGCGGAGTTTACTGTACAGCTATTTTGCAGCGAAATGTAACTCTCGACTGTGTATGTATTTTGCCACACAACCTTCAACACAGCAGTGTGTTGTAAATAGTGAGTTTTGGGGAATTGCTCACTTATGTGGATGTCCACTCATAGAACCAAAAATGAAATGCAAGTTTTCCTATTTTTTTTTAACTCACACAGAGTTGAAACTTAACAAAAGTTAGTTGTCACAAAGTTTTTCATATAGCACATAGATTTTTTTAATAAAAGTCACACAGACACACAAAGTAGTTACAAAAGGAAAATAAGTTACTGATGAGAGAAAACATTGGTTTAAATACTATTTTGCTATGAATGGTTCGCCTTAGGCATTTTTAAGCATGTCAAGAAGACAATGACATATGGTCATTAGATCTCTTTGACACCTATTAATATGACCAAAACTAATTAAATGAATATAATCAGAGAGTATGTCAATTACTATGATCTATAACCTCTTTTAAATTATAGTATTAAATTTAAGATAACAATATTTAGTTCATTATAAACTTTACATTTACTTTACTGATAAACAGTTATTCATAATTTTTATTATGTATACATATTTGTAAAATATGCGGCATAATACATCAAAAGATGCTGTCTTTATAAATATTTTGTGAAAATTATAAGCCCTCAGATTATTGATCTACGGACTACATTCTATGGACAAAATTTGAAGAGGCATATTTTTTCTAAGCAATGCATACGGCTAGATACTTCTGTTGTGACCCACTCTATTCTGTTGGAAAAAGAAACCGAGAAAATGCTTGGGATAAAATGAGTAAATGTTACTTTTGTAGCTTAAGGAAAGTTGGACTCAACTAAAAATAAGGCATGTTCCAGTTAGTAGATTTTCAATGGAGTACATATTTCAAATCAAATCTATATGTATATTTGTACTGCTGCTTTGGTAAAAATGCAATGGTTTCTTAATAAATAAGCATATTTATTGCTTCCTAATTTGAATTGGTATAAAAGTGAAAATTATAACGAAAGGGTATGCAAATATAATCTTCAATATATTTCCTATCACTTGTCACAATGTCATGTCGTAAAAACATCATAATTGGAAATACTTTACCTATTTATTAATGTTGTTAATAAATTTACTCAAAGTCTTTAACTTTGAAATGTTTATGTCTTTAAAATGCATTTTTAAGTGCAACATGAAAGTCATCAAAAACAGTGTTTTTAAGAACATTATTTAGTGCGTAAATGACCATGGTTGTCCAACCATACATTGTTATATATCAGAAGAAAGCTTTAACAAAATGTAATCATACTAACAGAAATGTTGTCTTGCAATGTAAAGAATTTCTAAACTTAAAACAAAGCACAATTCTAAATTCCTACCCTGATCTAAGCTCAACAATAATACAAGTTTTATCAGTCACTGTTTCAAACAGTGAATAACCGTTTTTATTTCACTGATATTTCTCTATAAACTACCAGAAAGCATAAAATAAATAATTTATCTATACATTCATATTTGTCTATAAGTATTTTACACATTTAGAGTGAGGCATTCATTTCATAATAATGATAACATGCGGCAGAACAAATATCAACTACAATATGTACAAGTTGGTATTCTATAGATATTTCTCTCAGAAATCACACAAGTTATTTTCTAAAGCCTCAACTTAGCTAGATGGATTGTTGCAATGTTGTTGGTTGGATATAAGTTAATTGAATGTTGATAGAGCTGCCTCGCCACATCAGGCCTGTTCTCCAGCTCCCAGCAGTGGGCTAGCACGTGTAACGCGGTGTCTATGTGACCACTTTCTGTCTCTTCAGTGTATGTGATCTCCATACTTCCTCCACTTCCTTTACGAACCTCTACGTACACTGATTGATTAATGTAGTCCATCAGATTTAACATAGCCAACAGCCTCCTGGGTAGATTGCCTTTCTGTCTGTATACCAGATACTGGAGGTAGTACAGGAAAGGTTCACATTCAATCACTACAAAGTACATCCACCTGTCTAAATTTTTCTTTCTTTCATTCTTGTCCTTCTGTGTCTGTGTTCTGTACATTTCATTCTGCAGATGTTCAGGCACACATGGAAGTTCGTGTTTACAGAACATGACACATGTTGTGGAGCTTGTCTTCAACAGTTCAACAGTGCTTGTGTTGAGGGCTTTTCTCAAGAACGTGTCTTGCAGGTATCTGTTGTGTCTACCATCGCATACACAGATGTGAGCAACATCAGGTCCAAGCAGACCCTCGCAGTGGTTCAACATGTCAGCTGCCTGGTCATATTGACCACTACAGTACAACATGGAAGCGTACTTGAGCTTGCCATTCATCAGGTCACATTCAAACGAAGGCTGATATAAATCTATGATATCCTGTGTGACAGGCTGCTGTGTAGTTATACATGAGGCCTTGATGGAGGCTAATATTCCATATATAAATGGTAACAACAGGTCGGCCGCTTCACGTTGCAGTTCAGATCCTTGTGACTGTAATCTGCGAATGTATGTGAGACAGTTAGAGACCCAACATACTGCCTTATTGACATCCATCTCGCTCAATAGTGAACACATGTCTTCAACTGCTACACACTGTGCACCTCTCACCGTCCATGTCATCTGCTTAAGAATCTCTGTTTGATGTTTAATGTTGCTGTCTTTGTCATGTACTTTCCGCAAGACTTTCACACCAAAAGAATCCATTTTCAGTTCAGAAATATACTCAATGATGTTTTTGTTTAGATTGATTAGAAATGTTTCTAATTCCTTGATGTCTGGTTCTGACAGCTTCCCATCAAACAGGTTTACTCCACTTATGGTGAAATGTGGACAAACATTATCTTGTGCCCACTGAATGAGTGTATTGATACAGTAAGTTGCACATTCAACAATGTTGTCAATGCGCCATATGTCTGGAGGGTGACTTTCAATACAAAACATCATGGCTGTTTTAATGTGGAAAGTACTGAAGTTATCGTCAAACTTTAATTTGCAGTATTCTTTTTTAAGCATTTTCAACAGTATGAATACCAGCATTTGTTCATCAGTGAAATCAAACATAAGCTTTCGCTCTGTCAATGATGTTGACAGCCTCCATTGTAGATTACGTTCATTTAATGGACTGTGTGGATGTCCCTGAGGTATGAAGAACACTGGACACTGTCTAGCATATTCCAGAGTCTCAGATTTAGGCCAGTGACCAGGACGAGGCCTTGTAAACAAAAACTCACACTCTTCTGGAAGGTCATGGCAAGGTAGTGCATACACCATATCAAATTCATCAGTCCAGCTTCTGGATGGACCATGCTTAACAAATTCACCTTCACCCAATGCTTCAATGGCACGCTTTAACTCATTATCAAACGTTGTGTTACAGACAAGGACACGGCCTTGTTCATCCACCACATCAGTCTCATCGACTGGATCGACTGGATCTCTCATGTATTCCTGTCTGCCATCTGGTGTTGGTTGCAGCCTGCACAGTTTGTAGAACTGTGGCGGTGTGGTCTCGTCCTTGAAGGCCAGCAGGTTGACCTTGCCCTTCTGCCAGGCGCCCAGTTTCAGCACCACCTGGACGATTTCATGCCTGTACACAAAGTCTGTATCTGATCTCATCCCCAATGTTGTGCTGCCTTCCACCCGGCTGCCAACAATGAAGGAAGACCGAAAATGTCCCCGTAGCCTATCTGCTGTCTTGAACACCGTCTCCTCCAGCAGACGTTCGTGTCGCCGCCTGTGGATCATGTCGCTGGTGACGCCAATGGCCTGGAACGCCTCGTACACATCGCGTGAGAACTCTTCCCGGGACTTCCTGTACGACGTCATCCTGTATAACAAACATTAAGTCATTAGGGCAGCGTCCACTTATATAATATTTATAATATAATATATATATCTGCTACTATAAAATTAGTTTTATGCTTTAAAATGTTCATTTTTAATAGTAAATAATAATAATAATAAAAATAATAATAATTATCATTACTACTAGTACTACTACTACTACTTTTGCTGCTACTTCTATAACAACAACAACTGCTACTACTACTACTACTACTACTACTACTACTACTACTACTACTGCTATTATTGTTATTATTAGTATTATTATTATTATTATTATTATTATTATTATTATTATTATTATTATTATTATTATTATTATTACTACTACTATTTTCTTGATTAAACCTCTATTAAGCAAATTTAACATTTGACAAAAAATCACTCATTTTCAATATACTTAAACTTTCCCCTTTCTCTGTTTAATTTTTAGAACTTTTTTGTCCTATTCCGATAGAAACCTACTTCACACTTAATACAGATAAAATCTTTAGAAATACTCTAGGCACGACAACTAAGTACCCTCAATGTACGAATGGATGTTGTGAAACAAACATTG
>Ga0224511_10002918_pt1 | contig 11938 bp, 10 predicted proteins | sample SF_May12_sed_USG_2_FD_169988 | JGI IMG/M metagenome (GOLD analysis project Ga0224511, IMG submission 169988) | Sediment microbial communities from San Francisco Bay, California, United States - SF_May12_sed_USGS_8_1 | ecosystem: Environmental > Aquatic > Marine > Sediment | place: USA... | reverse complement strand
CTCCCCAGTGATGAAAGATAGTTGGAATTAATGGTAAGCCTCTGCTAAATCCGAGAGTGGGGAGGCTCGGGGAAAGCGCACCCAAGATCTAAGGCGCTCAGTTCCCTAAATGTCCTGCTCTACTAAACTCATCAACAGACTAGCTGTATTACTTTCATTGAACCTGAGACCTGATAAGCTTCCCAGCCCCCATGCACCCTCTGATTTGTGTTTTAACCATAGCTTATTAGCTGCTGGGTGTGTATGTGGTGTAAGTGCATGTTTTTGCATTTATAGTGTATACTATATGTATTATGGAAGCATAAAATCGCTATGGTAGTATGTTATTGGCTGTAGATGGTGTAAATAGCACTGGTTCTCTGCCCCGCCAGGAACCCGCTACTCGTTGGGAGAAAGATTACCTGCTGGAACCAATAAAGGAATATGGACTGCTGTATGAATACTTGGAATTGGGTTAGTCAATCATTCTATGTTACACATATGTACCACTCTCAAATAGAAAAAAATAGAATGAAGAATCGTTTGTCCATAAGATTAACTCTTTGGTGACCCAACACATCTCTTTAGGGCAATTAGGTTCTCACCATGAGGTTGATGAAGGTTAAAAGGGTAAGATTACCATCCCAGAATTAGGTGGATACAGATTGACAACACTAGCTAGACAAATAGCAACGATTTCATTTTATTGTTCCATTTGCCCGCTTTCAGACCATTCCATTCACAGTCTAGTCACATTGCCCATTGACATGACTCTTCAACATGTGCTGGGAAGTCAGGCAAGCAAAACAGTAGAAGAGCCAGAATCAAGCTAGCATGGTTCTTTGACGATACGCTCGGTACATTTTTTTATTTCATTGCACTGATATTTACTCACACTTCTCTGCTCGCCTCACAGCCCGCCACATTCCGAAGAGCCAAGTCACCTGGAAAAATCTTAAGAGAAGAAATGAGGAGTTGCTCCTTCATCACATTTTATTGATCTCGGGTTACAAAACCAGGAGCAATTGTCTACATAGACACATGAGTGACAACTTCCCCTACAGAAACTTAGTTTTGCAGCTAGTGAATGGTTATCCTATATCACATCCCTAATATCTACTGTTTCCTGTTTTGCAGCGATACAGTATGGCTTTGTGGTGCTATTTGTTGTCGGTTTTCCATTGGCTCCTCTGTTCGCCTTGTTGAATAACCTGATCGAAATGCATGTGGACAGCTATAAGTTTCTGGTCACGATGCGCAGACCTCATGCAGTCAGGTGTCATGGCATTGGTAAGCAGCTTAAGAACAGTATTTGATCATGAGTATTTGATAGCGAGTTATGGGATAACAGACGCAAAATGGATTCTTAGCGGCCTCCCACACCGAATAAAATTGTGCAATACTCTGCACTTGGGTTTTGTCCCCCCATCTGTTCAGGTGAGAACAGTGCATGTATAACAGGTATCCAGTGACCAATATATAAGGACAGGTTAGAAATTTGAACAGTACTAGATGGCTAGAGCACTTTGCTCAAGATCAAAAAGATCTTGAGTCCTAGTCATACTGAGCACCCACTGTGAGAATAAGTTTTTCAAATAATTCCTAGCCTCTACCGCTCCAAAAACAAAACGCCTCAGGATTAGCAAAGCGCCTGAGTAGAGCAGAGAACAAAATAAAAGATAGAAATGAACTTGTTTTTGCTAGACCACCTGATTTTGTCGGTCGTTAGGATGAAACTGACAGCACAATCGTTGAATACGGTCTTCTCGACAAAATTAGGTGATTATAGCTTAAAATCTTATCATCGCTGTCTAGTTTCTAAACAATTTCATCTTTGCAATTATTCACCAGGACTATGGAGAGACATCTTCAAGGCATTAGCTCGGATGTCCATTCTAGTGAATGCATTCTTACTGGCCTGGGCAAGTGACATTGTGAACAAACTGCTGTTTCTCATTGGCCATTGTGATCCAGAAGATATTGTGAGTACGCCATATGCAACAACTGCATGTAGAAGGTAAGCTCAGTATTCTGCAGTCCCATTCAATATTCAAAACAAGCAACTTCTTTTTATGGCCTACGAACTGCACTAAGTCGCTATAGTTTGGACTCTTTGTTGATGTCGACTGCATTATTTCAGTCTGGCATAAAGCGTCGCCTTTCCTCTGAATTTAGAGTCGCTAAGTTAAATTGTTTTCTTTTCACTTTTTATACATTTATTTATACAGAAGGCCAGGATAGCTCAATTAGTAAAAAGCTTGGTTCGGGCCTCATTGCTGGCGGGGTGTTTTTCTGGTATAGACCTTTAGCAAGCCACTCATTCCAAATCAAATTCAGTCTCGCAGCTGGTGCTTCGCACTAAATCAGCAAAGCCGGTTGCTCTGGAAGAGAGGAGCTGGCCCTGAGTATGGTCAGCGGGTTGCTCTGGAAGAGAGGAGCTGGCCCTGAGTATGGTCAGCAGGTGCTCTGGAAGAGTGGAGCTGGCCCAGGGCATAGTCAGTTTCTATGCCAACACTTCCCAGCCCGCAACTTCATTGCTATGGTATAGTCGGAATCACAACTGATGCTGATCCAAACCAAAACCAATTTATGCATCATTTTCTGTGCAAAGAGAATATGGCACATCTTTAGCCCCAAGATCACATTTTATCCATGTCATGTCCTTTGTGCCACTTTCAAATCACACTGCCGGCGGGGTGTTTTTCTGGTATGGGTAAGCTCTTCACTCCAAATTGTTAGCCTGGTTTCAGAACTCCACGGTAAAAATAAAGGAAGTCCCAACCGGTGGATAATTGGGGTCAAGATCGTTTCACAGTTGTCAAGGATTCACCTCTTCCTTCACGTTAAAAGTAGCCAGATTCTAGGTGGGTGACATGTAAACAAATGGCTTAGGTTGACTGACCCCAACCAGGAACCTGAGGCAGGCGATGGGAAACCACCTCAGTACTGTCCAACGACACCATGACAAGCCAGGTCATGAGAGACTTGCCAATACGTGATAGGCTCAAATTTCTGGTGTACAGAGTTTGTGAATATTTGGTGAGCCAATATCTGACAAATCAGTATCACACTTATCCTAACACCAACAGAGTGAGTGGAGGCTGGCTCGGCGTACCTATGTGACTTATAAGCAGTCTTGATGGTCTCACTTGCAGACTCTGGGATGGTATGGTTGTTCAGGATTTTAGCGAATACTTAAAAAATCCGAGCAGTGCTCTCAAAGGATATATTCGATTCAGCCTCAGCAAGTTCCAAACAAAAGGTAAAAATACCTATAATATTCGTCCGGTGCTAGACGTCTCGTTACTAGGAATTTATTTATTATTTTTTATTATTTTTTGGTCAGACAACCATTAAGAAGTTGGTCACGCTGGGGAGCTGTTTGGATTTTTTGTGCGTCTGGGAAATATAAGTTTTTCAGGTGCCTGGCCAAGCGAGCAGAGACAGCCAACTACTTTTCAGCCAATCAGAACTGACATCCGGTTAGTACCGCATTAGTTAGCCCAAAGATGAACACCACCGGTACTAAAACTTTCACCAGTGAGTGGGTACTATTTGGTTGGCTGATTATTACAATGCGAGACGTTTGGACTGTGTGCTGTTCGCCTGTTTTTATTATACTCAGACGCCTCATTAGTGAGAATATCGAACGTCTAGCACCGGGTGGGCGAATAGGCTTGTTTATGCAGACAAAAAAATATTTAAATGAACCACCCACCAGATTGGTTGGTTGCCGAAACCCGGATTGAACTAGAGACATTTAGATCTTCAGTCTAATGCTTTCCCAACAGAGCTATTTCAGCCACCAGTCTTCCACCATAACAATTGTTTAATTTACTTATTCCACTTTTAGTTCTGAATAAAAGCTGAACTGGCCACCGGGTTCAGAGATTATTTTGGCTGACAGGAGCAACTTTGCTCTTTTTACCCCTCTATTATTTCAGATTGGGAAGTTGATAGTACCCCCAATCAGAATGGCACTGACTTGTATGGAGAGCCAGTTGAGTTCTGCTATTACCGAGGCTTCCGGCATCCACCAGAATCCCCAGCTAGATATCACTTAACCAAGGAGTTCTGGCATTTACTGGCTGCTAAATTAGGTCAGTGTGAAGCCCTTCAAGGACTCTTAAGGACTCTGAGTCATGTGACCCAGAAAGGTCTTTACATGCCTGCCATATCAAATAAAAGCCAGATTGTCTATATAGGATGGTTCAGCAGGGTGTGCTGGTTTCTTGTTGGTGTGATCGAGTGGAAATGATTAAATGACACTTTACTAGGGCTATGGTCCAGCATAGGCCATCAAGGAATAGGTAACAAGCTGCATTACTCTGCTCAGGATTAACCAGTCATAATGTTATCATCTTCATCATAATGTTAGATACTCTTATTTTCTGTTGCATTGCGAGGATCACTATATAAGTTGGAAGCTTGTGTTCAGAATAGTTCATACTGGCATTTAATCTATAGGAGGGGGTGTCCTTCATTTGATATTGCTATCAGAGTCAGACGGGTATACTATTAGCGCTCTGATTTGTAAATTGCTCAAACCAGCAGTCATTCTGAGTGAAAACATAGAAAAACTCCTTTTGGTCCCATCTAACATGGCTTATCTCATCATATCTATCGCATCGAATGGTTGAAAATGACCGTGGATTTTTGCTGCCGGAGATCATACCAATGAGCTCCTGTCAATGTTTTAGAGTTATGGTCAAACTAAGTGGTACTAACCGGAAGATAGGCGCTTGCCGTGTAAACTTTTCAATACAGCAACCAGATTTCAGATACAGATCCCCTTCAAGCTCAAAGGTTACAGATGAGGAAACCAGCGTGTACAATCTGCAAAAGATTTACATAAGCAACAGGGATTTAGGCAAACATTTCAATAACTGCCAGTTAGGGGCCCAGTTGAAAGGGGCTTTACAGGTAGTCCGCTGTGTAAAAAGGGTTTATAATAGATGTACACTTTCGATTTGCCTTGTTTTTATTTTTTAGCCTTTGTTGTGTGTTTTGAACAGCTGGTATTGGGATTCGTGAGTATTGTGTCCTACATTCTACCAGCTCGTACAAGCTCCACTCAAGCTCAAAGACAAAGAGCAAAATTATTGGCGAATGAAGCCATACAGGACCTCGAAATGGAAAGGTAGGATAGTTTTAATATAACTGCAATGATCAGGAAAAAGGATATTTCAAAAATATATGGGTCAAGACCACTCCACTGTTGTCAAAGATCCACCACCCCCTTCTTGTTCAAAATTGCCGGATTCTCGGCGGATGATTTGTAAACAAATGACTTGGTTGACTGATCCCCAACCTCCCAGAACCATCTGTTCGGTTTTGAAGTTCAAGATTAAGGTGTGAGCACACTGACGGGAACTGACTCACATAAAATCTATACGGAGTATAGTAGATTAGTGCCAGTGTGCTCAGGCCTTCACACTGAGTCAGCAGGTGCTCTGGTAGAGTGCAGCTGGCTGTGAGTGAAGTCAACTTCAGTCAGATACCTCTGATGTTACTCTGCAGTGCACTGGATGCTAAGAGCGAACACTGCATGCGCTATTTTCTCTAGTGGTGACACCACTAAGTGACATCATTTTCAATGGTTACTTTGCAAAAACAGCGCTATGACCACCTGGGTAAACAGACTAGCGCTGTCTTGCTGCTAACCGACACTGTCCGGTTGCCGCTGTCATGTCACATTTACCTTTTGAATTAAAGGAGTAATATGCTCTAGTGTAGATATTTCCCAATTACTTTTGGTACATTTTTATGTAGCAACTGGCTGTTTGCTTATCTATCTATATATTCCTATATATTCCTATACCAGGGTACATGGCCATCCTATTAAATCGACCTTCTAAATTTGCAACAGTTTTAAAACAGGCATGTTCTGGAGCAGTATGAATTAAAGAGTATGTGAAGAGAGTTCACATCCAGTCACCCACAGCTCGAAGCCGGGCATGACCAGGGTATGAACCTGTGATCTAACAGTCTAGTGATCCTGGCCCAAGCGGTCTAGTCCCAAAGATACCCTACTACCACTATATCTTGTCCCTTCTCAAGGTCACGACAGGCGCGCAATCAGTCTAAGAAGGCAGCACTTCAGAGACTAAATTATCATGATGATTTGCTGGCCGCTCATCAACCAGGGATGTTGTTCAACGATTATGACGACTGGCTCGCTGAACCATCCAGTTTGATAACCAATAATCTCAGTGAATTGGAGGACTTTAAACTAGTCGATTTTGACGGTCCCTTCATGGAAGGCAATGCAAGTGCCTAAAGTCATTACTCAAAATGAGTAAAAATGGAATCATTGTAATGTACCATAGAGTAGGGGACCCCACGAGTTTACTCTAGCTTTAGTAATGATGACAAATTTCTGATGCGAGTGAAAGACAAAATATATGCGTTTCCGTTCTCCGACATCACTTATCCCAAATCGATCGGTTGCGTTGCATTTAATTTTAGCATAGAAACTACACCATTGCATTTGCTTTGTACTTTTTACCTTTGGTCAACAAAAGTTGTGCATATGGAGCCCAGTGAGTAACAGTTAACACAGCCACCATAGGTTCACCATGAAAATTTCTGGGCTGTTTATCCGCTTATCCTAAATTTGGGAGATTTGGTGTATAACAACATACTGCGCCTGTCTCGAATGCTGTAAGTTGTTAGTGCCATATTGCAGTAAGCAGCCTCCGTATCGAACTCCAAATGGTTTCATATAATAAACTGCATGGGAGAGGCCAGGTGCTCTAAATGATTCATCTGTCCAATTGTATCAATTTGTGAAACCAATTAATAAAAAACATATTCATATCTCAGCCCAAGCGTTTATGATACAGCTGCATATCACTGAGGTATTCACTGTTATATTCTCTTCCGATGCTGACTAGTGTGGCTGTCATGTCGAAGAAAATCCAAAAAAATTCTCTGTTTTGCTGTTGTGGAAGTCAGACAGCAAAACCCAACGGTAAGAGAAGTTGTCTTCTATTATCATTTTGCGTTAAATCTTGTGATTGGTCTTTCCGTTACCATAATGTAGATGTACAATCCCAAAAATCCGCGAATTTGCCATAATAGCTAGCATTAATGCTTTCTTATAAAGCGGTTTTGTTTTCGAGAAAATGCAATGAGTATAATTAGTGGTTATATACACTAACCAAAAGGGTGAAATCTTGGTCCAAAAGCTATCCGTAATAACAATTCTCTGCCTATTCTATAGAGCTTTGGGGAAATAAAGTAATCATTATGGGGGGAACTGATCAAAACTCAACTCAATAAACCGCCTTTCAGTCAACAGCTCCTATTGCCAATGCTAGCCAGGTGATCTGGCTCTTCAGCTTGTGTCAGGTGTTGGAGCAAGCGAAGCAGTACTATTTGTAGTACTGCCAATGCCTTTCGCGAGGTAGAACAAAATGCGATACTCAAATTTTGGTATTTCGTCAATAACGCATCCTTGGGGGCCAGTCATTTGTTTGGTTATTCTCCGTGGAGTAGCTACGAATGGCTATAACCTAACAGAAGATCGGTTCGTATCCATGAGACTTTTAAACATATTATTGGAGGCACTGCTATCTCTCGCGTGAAAGGGCATGAGAGAACGATTCCTAATAAACACATTATTACCCTAGCCAGGTGACCTGACTCTTTGATATGTGTTGGGTGTTGGGACGAATGAAATAGAAGTCAGTACTTGACCCAGCGATCAGTCATCACATTCCATGCCTTATAACCATAGTTATCCTCCCATTAATTCCCAGTAGGGGAGAATAACTCTGCGTATGTACCATTTGTTCAACCAATGACATAAAGTTACTTTTTGCCACTATGCTCGATCGCCAACAGTTGTGACTACTCTATCTATACAGTTGGCAGATTCAGGCTCTGGCTCTTCAATATGTGATGCCCCAATCCCACTCTGCAAATCACCTCACTAATCAGGAGCTACTATCGAGTTAAGGGGCTCCGTATAGATGAGGCATAAAGCATAGGCTTAGCTGGCCATTTGCTTGGACATTATGGCAGAGATTAGCAGCAACTTCCACCAGACCAGGAATTTTGTCTCCATGCAGGTTATATGAGGTGAACTATCCTGGTTTACTCAGAGCCTCTAGTTTTGTTAGTTTCCTGCAGTAACATCATGTTATAAATCAGCCATTCCAGCATACCCCATCACAAGCAACTACTTCCTTATCACGCTATGATTGCGCAACTTCAGGGGTAGGCAAGAAATCCCCAGCCTGAGGATGTTGATTGCCCACACTAGCCTTAGGGAGTGGGACAGCTAACGATTCAACAGTTACAATCAAGACGATCAGATGAAAATGGCCATCAAGTACATCTGTACTATTAATATGCTTGGTATCATTCTATTTACCCATGTTATGCCAGTCTATAGGGTCCCTGCTTTTCGAGTCTAAATGCTGAGACGTCACTTGAGCAGCGTGAGGGGTCACATGATCAGTGCCTTTAGCCATGCGGGGAATACACATCTAGGGATGCATGCTCCGACCCACAAGCTATGCACGTGATGGTCAATTCATGTCCGGCATCTCCCTCCCCCATCAAAAATGCTAAGCCCTGCGTACAAGCAATGTTAAGTGCTTGTTTATCATGCCAATTCATATGTATTTTATGGTGAAAAATCTAAGACGCAAACTGCATTGCTGCCCAAAGTTGCAATAACAAAAACGTCAAACCGGTATACAATACATTTTTTGTTATGATTGTATAAACTAGTATTGAATCTGAATGCATTTATATCATGCCTAATTAACCCATGACATAACTAACCTATACAGTTTATTGCTAGTTAGATCAAGCAAGAGTCCGCAGCCAACCGCCCAGGTAAGTACACTGTATACGCGTTAGCTAGCTGCATTCAGTGCACAGCGAGACCATTAGCTACTATGATTACAGAGGATTACATTCATCACAATAGACTTTTATGGATCCATGTACCCTGTTATTTTCATGAATTGTATTAGACAGTAGTAGCGATAATGCACCAGTAATTTGACTGTCACTCTAGTCTTGGGGTTTGACTGTACGCATTGAGGTGTGTCGGCATTTAGCCGCAAAAGATCGGCTTGCGTGAGGTAATAAAACCCAACCTGACAACATCATTGGCTGAATAATAGCTGCGAGTAATGAGTAATGTTTGTACAGCTTAGCTTTTGCTATCAGAAAAGTCAGATATAACTTGGTCGCTCGCTCGCTGTGTGTTCTCACTGACTCTATGTTTATATTGTACAGGCTGTAGAGACTGGAGCTGCAGTGAATGTCGAACACCAAGAGAAATGCCGTCCTGCTTTATCTAGCTGTTGGTGGAACAGCTAGTTCTCTTCTCACTTGGGCAGCTTTCTCACTCTTTACAGATGAAGGAAAGGAACGCAGACGGCGAATAGATGAGCACTATAGATTGTATCCTCAGTACAATTACAAGGCTCAACCACTTTCGATAAACAGTCACAGACATACAGCAAAAGATGCTTATCGTGGTACAGCCACAAGGGATCATACAGCATCGACCGCCATCACTGATGCGAACCACAATACAACATCAAAACCCGCAAGTCTAGCGAGATTCGGCTGGGCAAAGGGCGGTGCTGAATCTGACTTACATCTGAAACCGGTAAGCGAAGTATCAGCGCCAGATGGCAAACAGCGTGTTCCAATTCCAGCTGCTCGGGCTAATAAGACCTTCACAAACTTAGAGTCATCTCATTCACAACCTCAAGAGGAGTCTGTCCAGTTGAAGGGTGACAAAAAGCCCCCAACAAAAAGCACAAATCAGCATGACAATTCGAGAGAGTCCTCACCACGCTTCGCTGATGGCGCTACAATTCTGTCTAATCCTAGCGCTCGCGGAGTGATTCATGCGGTTGCTAACGTACCTCAACAGCGTCTCTCCACAAGAGAGTTGGCAACTTGCTGCTGGGATCGTGCACCGGCAGAGTTTGTGGTGATCAAGAACAAAGGGGCCTCTAACTCGGCACTAAAAATCGCTAATAAACCAATCTCTGAGCAGAGAAGGTTCTGGGCATCCAGCAAGGACAAGCAGAGTAATGCGACTGTCACCAGTGTGACAGAACAAAGTGGGAATGCAACAGATGACCTTACTCATGCGACTTCGTACCAGTCTTCTACTTCTGGCGGGGGAGAAACACGAATGCCAGATCGATACCACGACAGTCTGGCTGGTTGCAATCTGATTGGTGTCAGTATAGGTGATAATTTGGGTTATGACGACTCGCTGGATGGAACGGACAACGCACCAACTAAAAACTCCAAGCCGCATGTGAAATCGGTTGTATTTGCTGGACAGGATAACATTCAAAATGTCAGCAAGCCAAGTAATGATAGGCCTGGTGACTTGGTTGTGCCAAACAGTGCTGTGGAAGCGCCGGAGGCTAGAACGGTGTCAGTACCAGTGGATTTAGTTAAGTCTTCTCTCAGTGATGAGACCGCACAGAGCGCGACTTACAAATCTCTGCAGGAGTGTGTTGCTACTGCCCAAAGAACCCAGAAGCCACACTCTGTCCCAGTTCCAATCAGCGCCGCGCTGAGAACAACTGATTCGATCCCAACTAATGATGTGTCGCAGGACTGTGTAGTAAGCAGCATTGCTAACTATGAAAACCTACCTTATAGTAAGGCCCTTAATACGTCAACAGAGCACCATGCAAACAATGTCGATTGTGTATTGACTACCAGAGAAAGTGAGAAAAACACATTAGGCCATCCTCTAGCATCTGACCATTTGATGGATAATTCATTCAAATCGGTCAATCCTTCTGAGCCACGAGTCACCCTAGGAGTTTGGATAGATTGCCACTCGGGATCCAAAGATCTAAGATGCGCTCCAACCCACGACAATTCCTTACCATCACAGATGGATACGCAAATCTCTACATTGGATGATAAGCTCATCACTGGGGAACTAATTGAGGAGACGCATGTGGAACCCATCCGTCATCACCCACTCGAGTCTGCTATTGTCCATGCTCCATCCATGGATGAAGGTACGTCGACATATATGAACCAAAAACTTTATGGCACCAGTTAGACTATAATTACATCCATAAATCATTCCATAGGAGCAGGATGCAGCATGGAAAAATTCTCAACCGTTTGCCATACTAATCATCACTCACTCTCTCACAAACCAGCCAGTCCAGGTGTTCATGCCTATTTCCAGGGTATTTATCAGTTTGTGCATGCAGTGACATAGTCTCGTTTGTGTATGTCTCCATCTGACAGCAGCAGCTTCTGGTCTGACAACTGACAAGCCCACAAACCCACAAGCCTGCAGGCAGTTTGTCCCACTAGTAAATCGCTGCATCAAGAGTCAGCATCCAATGCTAGGTGCTGGAAATAATCCATGTCTTATTTAGGGTTTGTGATATAATAGCGCTCCATATTCCTTGGGCGGTTCAAAGAATTTGAATCTTTTCTCCCCTTAGTCATCGAAAGTTGACATTGGGTTTGTGAAAAAAAGATAACTAACCAACTGGCGGCTAGTTCACTTGTTGAATTGTGAAGCATTCTTGTGGTTTGTTTATATAATGGTAGATTAGCATAGGTCAGCTGCACTGCCAATCACTCAGGAGTATTGAGTATGCCTCTAAAACTCGACATGTATGCTTCTACCAACTGCATGGGTACAGTTGCAGTTATTACTTTATCACTTATGTGAACATAGAGTGCATTCAGTAAAACAGCTCTACACAAACCATGATGATCAAAGTGCTAATGCATATATAGTAGACTGCTAGTACTTTCTGGGGGTGGGACCACACCAGTAGGCCCAGTCTCGAAACCTCCCTTTGGGTCTGTACCTTTATTATGAATGACTGAGAGTACCAAATGATTACGTTGTGTGGCTTCACTGCCCACTGTTGATCACTGTGATCACTGTTGTCCATCAAAACCTCAGTGTTCTGTAACAATTCAT
>Ga0224511_10002917_pt1 | contig 11940 bp, 11 predicted proteins | sample SF_May12_sed_USG_2_FD_169988 | JGI IMG/M metagenome (GOLD analysis project Ga0224511, IMG submission 169988) | Sediment microbial communities from San Francisco Bay, California, United States - SF_May12_sed_USGS_8_1 | ecosystem: Environmental > Aquatic > Marine > Sediment | place: USA... | reverse complement strand
GCTTCTGTAGGTTTCCGTAAGAACTATAACTCAGCGTAGGCGTTTTGGGTTAGACATATCCTTCCACCAGATACATCCGAGGCACGATCGCTGATTAGGCGGAATTGGCCGAGTAGTTCCGATTGATCAGAACCCCTCGGTCATTTCTTCGGAAAACGACACTCCCCGAAAAAGTCCGTAAACTTCCGAGAGTGGGCTACACCACACCATCTAATCTGCAATAACCGAGATTTATAGGCAATCAACATTTTTTTCGGTACTTATCGTGAATACATTTTTTGGCGTATTTTGCAATATGTTTCGGTATTATGTTATCATTTCATACTTTTTGAGGATTAAATACTACTTGATATTAAAATATTTAATAAATAGCTGATAAATAGCTGATAAAAAGATCAGACAATGCCCCTTTAAAGCAAAAGGGAGTAATAATACGAATTAAGATAATATTAACTTCTTCCTTTTATATTATTCTAAAAACATGTAGTCAACCTAAGTAAAATGCATTTTAATACAAAGTCCAAAATACATGTGTTGGTTCGTTCTGATACTATGAACATGCATTGTGGAGGACATTGTCCTTAATGCCTTGACCCCTTTTTGCTAAAAAAAGGTCTAAGTACATAAAACTAACATTGGACAACCAAAATTGTATAATTACAAAGGACATGTTTGGCTATTTTTTTCTGGATGCAGACCATGAATAAGCAAGTCTAGTTTAATAATATTTTATTGCAAATGCAAGAATGTAGAACACGTATGACCAAAAATCCTATGCGCAATATTGATGATGCATGTTCAAGAAGAGCTATTTGGAACAATACAACGTACACGCAAAAAGGGTTGGGGGCACAAGTTATTCACAACATACTTACGGCAATTCTCAGTCTGTCATTTAAGGTCAAACTCCACAAACACAATTTGTATAATCAAATTCTCGATTTTCGCTATCAAAATGAATGGTAACAAGTTTATCGGCCCTGATGTAATGCGTTTTTCTGTACTTATAACGTTTTAACAATGTAGGAGCGCCGTCCCGGGAAGCGGAAGTGGGCCGGTGCGAGGTGTGCCATCTGCTGGCCGGGGAGATTCAGGACCTCCTCAAGCTCGGGTCAACACAGGTAACTGTTGGTCTGTTTGATCACTTTTCGTTTGCGTCGTTTTCAAATGTGATTAGAGCATAGTACGTCAGATGTACGGGCGAATGACCACATACATATTTTCACGACAAACTCATAACAAATCATCACACAAGTAATGTGGAGGTACCGGGTTTTAACTCCCGACGCCTGGGTTGGCAGACCGCCGCTCTAAACAAATTAACTTTCGAACTTGGCTTCCTATACACGTAACCACAGAGAATCAGCATTGCATCTGTTATATTTACATTGTATGCTGTTTGTTATTAATTACATGTATTGTGAGTAAACAAATGATAGTTTAGAAATTTTCTATGGACGCCTTTTTATTGTTACGCATGCATATATAGCCATGACCATAGAAAGTTTCAACACATAAAAAATGATATGGTAATATGTATGTAATTGTACCATTTAATGGTTCGTGCATGCTTGGCAAATCAATATACCCTCGCACATTTAATCCATGATTTTCTACTTCTTGTACAGAATTCCATCAGCACGTACGTCAGGGACATCTGTAACGGACTTCCAGGGCAGCATAAAGACATCTGTAACGCCTTCCTCACCAACCATGCTGACACCGTCTTCAACAAACTCGTCGCCGATCTCGTAAGGCTTTACACTTTTACAGTAAAATCTGCTTATAAGGAATCCGGGTATAAGGAACTGAGTTTCATTTCCCATTCTTTATCAAAGAACTAGTTCACCATACGTTTGTTAGGAAAATCAGGTTATAAGGAGCATATTTTAATGGTACCGATGAGTTGCTTATAAGCGGACTCCTCTGTAATTAAATAACGAGTTGTTTCCCCTTTCCGATACAGAATTTTTGGAAGAAAGATGTATAAAAGGCATAAAAAGGACGTGAATACATTTTAGTGTATAAAAGTACTTAAGCTAGTGAATTCCATCAATGTGTTCATTATCAATTAATAAATGTACTTGTCTTATCCGGCCGTACGCTTTAACCCGGATACGCTATATCCATATTTTTACATAGAATACCGGAGGGTAAAGATTGGAAGGTGAAAGTTAGTTCATTATAACCGAAAGTTACTTATAAGCGGATTCCCTTTAACCGTCTTTACCTAATATCTGTTTAATTCATACCATACAAATCAAATTCCCAAAGGAAATTTTTTTGCGCATTAATGACTGTTAATTTGCTGCTTTTGTTTTCGTTTCTCAGACGCCAACGCAGGTGTGCAGTATGTTGCCGGATATGTGTCCTGCTGAAAAATCTGTCGTCGTAGAACCTCAAGGAGTAAGGATTTCTGAGAAACAATAAATATAGTTAACAATATGTTCAGTTAAAAATTCATTTGGTCTATATTACGGTCGACGCTGGTGTTTCCAAATAGCATCAGTCATCGGTTATACTAGTATAACATTGTAAAGACGGATGAAACCATTTGCCCCATTTGACAAGATCAGTAAGGTAGAGAAGAAAATACCCCTCCCCTTGAATTAAATATTACAAAATTGTTATAAATCCATCCTTTTCCCGGTATTTTTCACTTTTATACATATTTTTTATTAACTTTTATAGAAAGCGACAACCTCTTCTCACAAAGGCGACATTTTGTAATAGTTTTTTTAAAGACATTTTTTCTCTATAAGAAAATAGCATTTTGTTCAAGTGTTTTTCTATGAACATGTGTATAATGGCATTGTATTGTTAACATGTTGTAATATGTGTTCAAATAAACAAAATGTTTGGGAAAAAATGAAATAAAAAGATCAGTAAGATCACATAACAAGTTTTTGTAGCAATTAAAATAAGCAATCCTAAGCTCTCTTCAAAAGTCATAGTTACACATTTCACCCATATGATGAACACACATGCAAAAATGAGTATAAAACATTATCTATCTGTTCTTCATTTAACATAATAACATATAATTTATTAAGATAGAGGCAATCTCCAGTGACAAATCACAATACACCGAATTCACAGACCCATCTTGTGTCGTTCTAGAACCCACTGGAGTGCGAGCTGTGCAAGCTTCTGGTACTGGGCATAGATAAACTCATCAAGCAGAACAGGTCGGAGGCTGCCGTCAACTCCACACTGGAGAAACTGTGCGACAGTCTGCCGGAACAGCTGCAAGACATGGTAGGGACGCCTGCTTCCACATAGCCCTGCACTCTATGACAAGTCTTTCTTTGCTTGTTTTTATTTAATTCCACTTCAACCGTGATTAGATAAAATTATGGTGGCCAATAAAGACAGTGTAACGTTTTGATATGAAGTCTTGGTTTGATTTGGTTTTGGTTATTAGGCTTTTTTCTCCCTTCTATGATTTTTTTATCATGTCGTCTGTTTCTATTTTTATTTCAGTGCCACAAGATCGAGCCGCTTGTTCTGAAGGGTATTACCCAAGGATTCGACCCTGAAGTTGCCTGCAAGTTCGCCACTCTCTGCGCTGGTAGGACCATTGGCTATCATTTATTTGTGCATTGCTTGTTCGGGGTTTGCCTTCTCATTTTATTAATAACATTAAAATGCTTAAATGGGTAAATTGCCATTATGTTGCCAATGGGATGAAGTGGGTATACGAGACGATACGTAATAATTGAGACGTAAATATATATGACTGGTCCAACAAACCAAGACAACCCAAATACGTTTTTAGTATAACAGAATGGTGCTACCGTTGGTTGGTCAAATGTGTGTGCAGTATGATCGAGTTTATCCAAAACACCAGCTAAAATAATTTAAAGAAATACCTCACTGGGGTTAATACTGGGGTAACTGTTATGGCTTTTATCACGAGGAATTGTCAGTTTATTGATTGAGTATATGGCACATATGATGCAATGAGCGTAAACATGATTTAAAAAAAAAGATTGTGATATCGACACAAGCACACCATATGACCAATCATGCCAACCACGTGACAAATAAATGTCGCTTACAATCGATAGGCAAATGTTTGTTTGTTGTTGTTGTTTTGGATTTAACGACACGTCAACTTCGTACGTGCTATACTGTTAAAATTGAGTAAATACCTCACGATTATAGTCATTATTATAATATCCATTCAAACATTCAATATATGACTAGTGAGACAACAATGTATGATCGTGTGAGTGGGTTATCCATTTTGTCAAAGTTCAAGTTCACGGTTATTATCAGCTGGTACATCGGTACGCTGGTATCGTGGTGGGATGAAACAATGGACGAAGACGCACAAAGAGTTAGAAACGATGTCACTACAAACTTAATCAATCAGATATAGACCTGCTATCGCTTTTATTGTATGAAATTGATTATACGGATATAACGACTGATAATTAAGTTTGATAAAAATGGAAGTAAGTTATGATGGGCCTTAGAATATAACCTCTATAAGAAATGTATTGTATTACCGATGTATTTCTATTTAAGTATCTATAAGAAAGAAAATGCCATTCGTTTTACATGATGCATTTTATGTTGAAGGTCCTTATGTTAACCTCTGTTTTTATTATAATTATAAATTTCGTGGGTTTGTAAACAATACTTGAACGGATTGTCTATACGTCCGTTTGCCAGTACGGTCCAGGTTTTCATGTGTCCTCCAAATCTTTGTTTTTTCCAATTTTCATGTCATGAAGATACTGAATGTTGTTCAGTGTCCAGGTCCACATCTGGGACATATACCGCTTTGTTATGTTTATTTTTTATTTTTCCAAACACCGTTTAATTTTTTTACAAAACAAACGTGTTGATCATATCTGTGTTCTAGTTGCTAGTTCCTCGGACATTCGAGAGATCCCCTGCGATGTTTGTTACACGGCCATGGACGCCATTGGCATATCGGTAGGACGTTCTAGTACATAGTCTATTTGCTTGAATGCAAGGACACTGATTTGTCAAACGTTCGTTTCACCGTGGTTATGTCAGACACAAAACTACTATCAATGCAATAAAAATATAACGCCATTTTTGGGCGTTGTAGGACCCTGAAAGTGTGTGCGCAGGCCTGGACACGTGCATCAAAGAGGAACAGAAGTTAGCAGAACATCGGGAACAAACGCTTGAGGTCCAGGTACTACGTCTACAAGTTGTAGAAATAGATTGTTTGAACACCATATCAAGTATGCTATTTAATTAAATTCGTTATGTGGCACATGTACAGTCAAAAGCAATAGAATGCAATTAAAGTGTTTCCTTTATTTACCACAATCTCTTATTTGGCCTCGATGGTAGGCACATTGGGCAAACATGGGACTAAGAAATTAAGGGAAACATGGTTTTAAGTCGCATCGACGATGCCAATAATTTTGGAATAGTTGATCTTACTAATGTTACTAAAGAGTTGGGTAATTTTTATCTTCATTATATAAGATCTAATAAAACATAATTTATAAATCTAGTTTTGTCAGTTGCGGAGAAACATGCATCGAATTGAAATAACAATGGATATTGAATAGATAGATCATTCCCATTATTTACTGGTTACATTACTTAACAAAGATGCCTACAAATCTACCCGCCATATTGCACTCCGTCTTCAGGACACGTTGGAATGCCAGCTGTGCAAGTTCCTCGTGCAAGCCATCGACAGTCTGGTGGGAGAGAATCGCTCGGTTGCAGCGATCAACAAAACACTCGAGGACCTCTGTAACGGCTTACCAGGCGAGCTGAAAGACACGGTATAGTATTTGACCAAAATTATTTTAGAAATCTATTAAAACTCCACATCGGTCGTTTTGTTTATGATGTGAAATGTAGTGAAAGAGATACATTATGCATAACTTTTTGGTTAAGATAAAGACAGTTACTGTAATTCCGGAGGATTTTTTCCTTTCGAACTCTTGTTTTTAGTTAGGTACACATAACTCTTGAATGTCCAGACAAAACACATTCATTTATAAAAGATTTGTCCAAAGGAAAGTAAAATATAAATATATATATCTTTAGAGCCAATGAAGTGCGTTGACATATCAACATTTCACATTTTGTCTTCTATGCAGTGTTTGAATGCGGAGCCTGAAATCCTGAAGGCAATTCTCGGTGGGATCGACCCCACAAAGGCGTGTGACTTCGTCAAGCTGTGCAATGATGGTGAGTGGTTGAACTTGGATCGTCAATACAATGACAAATATGTATCACAGCCAATATTCGAGCAAACATAACCTCAACAAATACAAGCATGGCATTTGTGTAATTATAACAATTTAAAAATATATATAGCGTTTGCTCTTTTGGAATAAGTAACAACATATTATTGAGATGACAACGGCAATTTTGGTCCTGTGACATTGTTTGACTAAACTTTCTGAAAAGTAACAAAACGTCGGCCTCACGTATACATGTAGAATCTGTTTATTTGATTACAGCGGGATCAGTACCTGTGTCCGGAGCGTTCATTCCATGCCAGGTTTGCAAGGAAACCCTCGAGGCGGTGGCGGGAGAGGTATAGATAAACGTTAAATATTTTCAAATATAATGAATTATCCAAACACATACCATTTATTACTAACTTTCAAATATTTTTTGCAGTCATTTAAAGAAATAATGTTTTCTCTACATGTACTTAATTTAAACAATAAAGCTAATTAATAAAATTAAACATTATTCCATTTATTCTTTATTTAATTATATAAACATATCGTAATATTTTATTTGTTTTATTCTGCATTTCAGAAAGGCGTCATGATTTGTCATCAGTTTCCTAAAATGTGTGGACCGGCAGAACCAACGGAGCCGAAACCAACCGTGGTAATTCCGTGTTGTGGATACACTATTGAACAATTAAAGTTTATGCACAATATTTAATTCGTCTTTTCTGTACGATTTTATATTCTTATTCTACATTGAATGTTGTAACTAATGGTGTGCTTCTTTCATTGTATTATATATAACTCTTATAATATCAAGAACTCTCTTCAAAATGTATCATTACATACAGACTGTGGCTCGCTGTGAGATGTGCCAGTTCGTGTATTGGTCGGTGACGGACCTCCTTCGCGGTGAGCGGCTTCCGGAAGCCGTGGCCGACAAGATAGACGCCGTCTGCTCCAATATGCCGGAAGTCGCCAGGAAGGTGGTGGGTGTACTTGTCATTGTACTCAATCAGGACCTGTCGATGGTGAACATAACACAAGCGCTTATTTATTATGACACCATAGACATAGACTCTAATGTAAATCTTAATGCTGTTGAAGATGAAACACACCGATACATAAACAATTCGTTTGTTTTCCACTGCTTTTATTAGTTGAATTGCCAACTCTGCTTTGTCTTCTTTTAATAATTCTAATTCTAGGCATTAAATCCATTTGAATAACAAAATATTACACTACAAAATATTACCATAGTGTGCTTTTGTTAGCATCTACATTGAGATAAACGTCTTGCGGTAACACTTAATATGATTATGAAAAGCCAATTCTAGCAATTCTGTATGTATGCATAAACTGTCTTCGATCTGCTCCGTTCCCAGTGCTACCAGTTTACGGAGGGTATCGTTGAACACGTCGTGAATGGCGTTGTAGACCCTCTTGAGGGATGCAGACTGCAGTTTGCATGTCAAGGTACAATAATTGTGATAACATCGTTTTGAATGATTCACGCTTTCTGAAAATGATTATAAAGTAATAATTAATGTAGTTTTTGCACTATTAACACCAACTTGTTTACTTAAAAAATATTTAATAACAGTGTCAATGATTGGAATCTATTTGTACTAACTTGTTTTGTTTTACGTAACAGATTATGACAACAGACTTCACAAGGAAACAATTCCTGAAAAGGTAGGTATACTTATCATAATGACTAATGCAAAAACACGACGTGTTCACAGTACACAATGGGTGGGTTTTATTGCTCAGTTTTCAACACTAGATCTACTATGGTTACACCATGGCGGCCAGTTAACCGCCACAAACTCACACTTCTCCTGAGAACTTAAGTGTAAGCTATTGTTTGAGTGATTATATCCGTGCAGGATAAATACAACTGCATTTCATGGGTCAGATGGACGGTGTGAATGGCCGTAGAAATTATGACTGTTGAATGACTAAGTTACACGCAAGTTGTGTTTGTGTCAGACATAAAACTTTTAATCCCTGGATTGACAGATGTGCTATCGGGGTAGACCAATAATGAAATGTAATACTAAACATACTTATTTGTTTGGCATCTGTAATGAATGCCGGAAAAGCTACATACTTACCCTAAGTTTGTTGTGACGCGTTTCTTCAGGAGGAACCACGTCGTGTACGAAGATCTGTGGATAAGGTTGTGGACACCTTGTCGACATTGGTATGTAAATTTTACTTTTCGATTTTGTTCGCTGTAAACACAATCAGAAAAAAATGTGGTATTATGTATTACTATACGCTTGTCTATTGCTTAAGAGGCAATACTTAGTTAATCTTCAATCAAAGCCTTCTTGTGTTTGAACTTACAGGTTGAATACTCTTAAGCTGTCTAACATAACGCATCTTCGTCCGCTACCGTGCCTTGATTTTAGCAGCTTCTTCTTTTAAATGTAAATCTCGATAATCATATGACATATTCCATAAATGTGTGTTTATGTACGACACGACTCAGGTAGGTCCTGTTGAGTGCGAGGTGTGCAAGGACACCATTACCTTCATTAACGACGAGCTTAGTCAGAACAAGACCGTGGAGGAAATCAACGCCACTGTCACTGAAATCTGCACCAGACTCACTGGACTACAGCTCATACAAATGGTAGATGAGTTACACATACATAGGGGAGTTCACGTTGCAACCGAACAATGCGTTATAAAATCTAAGGATAAGGGTACACTTTGTCCATTTGATATAACGGTTTCGGTAACCTTTGTAACCATTTTGCGCTGGACTTCATACACCATTCGACGTGTTTTTCATGAGCATAGTTTGTAGTATATAACTTCAAAGCTGGAGCTTTAAGGATGATTTGTTAACGCGTGTTCTCTATTAAGATATTTAATACATTTATTCTTGATGATTATGAAAGACGATTATTCTGAACGCTAAATAAAACAAAATTGTATTTATTTTATAACCGCAAACTCTACGCCTGTTAGATGCGGTTTTTTTTCTGACATTTGTCTCATATATGTTCCAGTGCCTTAGTAAGGTCCCAACTATTGTACACACGTTAGAGAAAGGACTGAACGCAACGCAGATTTGTGTTGATCTGAAAGCATGCAATAGTACGTAAAATAGAAAATATTTAATATTTATAAAATGCAACTGTATTTATAAGTAATATTGTCCAATGTATATAATGTATTTTCTTTCGTAATACGATTTAAGTAATACACCACACAAACAAAAACATTTGGCCAACTGTACATATGGTTTATGTATTTTGTGTCTGTTATAATTTAACTGACACAAGCATTTTACTACCTTAGAAACAACGAATTCCGCACCTGAACAAAATGTCGCAGCACTTGATCAGGAATCATCTGTTAGTTCTCGTGTAGAAGATACTACACATTTGGTAACGTTAATTATGCTTTTGAAATACTTAACTTACGAATTAACTGTATTAGGCGAAAACGTGAATATTAGACCAAATATTTACACAGTTAAATATATTTACATTATGAATTTCTAAACACATCAAGACATCATATAGTTTTTACAGATATTTCTCTTAATTGATATATTGCTTAAGCGTTTGGGACACGACTCGTTAAAGAGACATATACCGGTATAAATGTCATAAGAATAACCCTATGTATGTGTATACAGTCTACTATTTGAGTAAGCTCAAACGATATCGTGGTATCATCAGTGGCGGTATTATACTTGTTGTCGTCTTATTTTTTGACTTTTTTCACTTTCAGAAAAGTGTCAAATGCGACATTTGTGAGCTTGTTATCAAAGAACTTGATTCCGTTATTGAACAAAATGCAACTATCGACAAAATAAACGAAACCCTGTACCAAACCTGCAACAAACTACCTGGAGCTCTTCAAGATCTCGTATGTATTAACAATACAGCAATTATGGTCAAGACGAAGAGAATTAATAAAACAATGAAATTATGGGAACACGATTTTGCAATAGTTTATGTAAATGCGCAATCCATATGAATTACTTCAGGATTCTTCGTAATAGGCATTTGTCTTTTCCAAAACGCGTTCAAAATAAATAAAAATATACTTTTTTGTATAATCTTAGTCATATGTTTGACCTTCATTCCAGTGTCTGCAACTGGCTCCTCAGATCATCAGTGCGCTGGCACAGGGTCTAGACCCACAAGAGACTTGCACCAAAATTGGCGTGTGTACCAGTGAACTAGGTAGGCACTTTATCAAAACACGATGGGTAACATTATTTATTATTATTTAAAAATAATATAGAAATCAAGGTTGATAATAAGACTGAAGGGTCCATCAGAGGCATCGGTTACATCTACTAAAAATATAATCAGGTTAAAATTGCACAGTCTCGCAAATGCTCTGCAGTTACCGGTGGGAATATTGACATCTTTGTAATTATTTAGTTTACCCAGAAAATGAAGGCATATTATGCCATTTCTGTATAAGTATGCATTGTTTGCAGTTCAACAAGTAAAGCTTTCTCAAATTCTGCGTGGCTCTGAGGCCGATTGCGAACTTTGTCAGTTAGTTGTCGAGAGCCTTTACGATCTTATTGGACCGAATGCAACTGATGCTAAAATCAACATTACAGTCTACCAGATCTGTGCTGACATTCCCGGCCAATTAGGGTTTCTTGTAAGAAGTACTTTACAACATTCTGTATAAAACATAGTTTCTATTTTTTAAACAACGACTGGGGCTTAAACTGATAACTAAATGACTTTGTTAATACTTGTTCTTTAACATCCACTTTGAACATCATGTTCTATTATATTGTGTCAATATATTCGATACCTATAGAAAGGTTTTCCCTTTTGGGATAACACACAGATTGTATATATAATATTTTGACATATATCAGGGCACCGTATTTTGATAGCTAAAATAACTCTATATTGCCATTTGGCATTGTCTGCAGTGCGATATGTTTGGTGCTTCCATTATCCGAGAATTGGAAAAAGGTGTTGACCCCAAGACATTCTGTACAGACTTCCGAATATGCAACGGCTCTGACGCTAGTAAGGGTATCACTAGTTTAAGTAAAACGTCCTTTATCACAGAGTTTACACTTCAACAGCAAATATAATGCTACACACATTATGTGTGACATACAAGCGTCGTCTCAATATAAGATTAGTTTCTATAAATGTCACTTATGGTCAAATGCAACACGAGAACATTTATCCACCTTCATGCAACTGTTGCCTCTGATAGACTCTTCTTTTTCTTTACTATACGATAAAGTTGTGTTCATTTAGTGAAGATAAAATCAAAGTAGTGTTTACAATAAAATTATACATCTGCAATTTGTATTTCCCGAGTAAATAATGTTGCATAAACAATTTTGTTAGTGACTTAAAATATTTTTATAAGCTCAAAGCAAAACTCTAACGAACACATTATAATTTCTTTCAAATACTTTTACAAATGGAACTTTCATAAATGCAACATAAAAGAAAAGGCTGTCTTCAAATTATGTTGCTATTTGCAACACTGTTCTTAGTAAACATCTCTTCATTTAATATTGTGTAATTATTGTGCAAAACGCATCAGTGTTAATATTGTAAAACTCATTACATATTCAGAACTAAACTCCGACCAGTCTCCAGCTCCTGTTGGTGATGTTAAATGTGAACTCTGCGAACTTCTCGTGACTGAGCTAGATAAACTTATTGGCGACAACGCCACGGACGCAAAAATCAACGCCACGATCTATGAGCTTTGTTCCAAACTACCT
>Ga0224511_10002916_pt1 | contig 11941 bp, 9 predicted proteins | sample SF_May12_sed_USG_2_FD_169988 | JGI IMG/M metagenome (GOLD analysis project Ga0224511, IMG submission 169988) | Sediment microbial communities from San Francisco Bay, California, United States - SF_May12_sed_USGS_8_1 | ecosystem: Environmental > Aquatic > Marine > Sediment | place: USA... | reverse complement strand
ATGAATGTTCTGTCATATGTTTTTTTTAAAAAGGCATAATTATATTTACATCGATCATACCTCAACTGCTTGTACAAAGTCCTGTGGCGTAACCGTGTATCCACCGTCAGGATCATACTTCTTTAGAATGTCTAGCAACCGCATGTCATTGACAATAATGTGCTGATCCAGGATCAACACCGGCTCCTTCCGCTTGTGTGGATGGACGGCCGGCTTCCCGAGATCCTCCTCTGTGTTCCCGGAACTCAGTATGGGTCCGTGCGTCAGTCGGAAGTTTGGCTTCTTGGACTTGATGTCCTCGAAAATGCGTAAGAATTCGAACTCTACCGGAACGTCCTAGAATTTTAACGTTGTCTAATGTCATTGAAACTAACAGACATTGCCTCAATATTGCGATATATTCCTTATTGTCATCTTTACGCAGCTAGACAGGGTTTGATCTTTAATTGTTCATTAATAACAAAAACAATTTATTATAGATTCATGGACAAAATACTAGTATTTTTAGTAGATCTATATACCATTGCATTACGTAATAACTTAGTAATACAAACCGTCAAATCTAGTTCTTCGAGTTCGCTACTTTCTGCGTTGTTTAGAGCTGTTGCCATGGCAATAACACCGGCTGTCGATAACATGTTGTTTCCCATCTGAAATGTTACAATTTCACAAAATTATAAAATACTTAAGATGTTAATACAACAAAAGCTTTTTCATTAAATCAAAGAAAGGAAAAGTTTTCACTATGCAAAATGATGGATGGTATTTTATTAAAATAATAGCACTCACAATTAAGTTCGTATGTTCGCAGTTGATTTATGTGTACAACAGAGTGTAATTGTTTGTATTTTGTTTTTAACATTAAAAGCGCAAAAAATGTCAAAATTAATTGTCTATTTATTCATACTTGTAATCGTTTATACAACTGATTTTCATAGAAACCATTACTTACCCTAATAATCTGTATATTATCGTTGGACGATATGACTCGGGTCATCTTCATGGCAGTGTCCTTCGTCAGGCGGTTGCCGCTGACGTCAAGTTCAAACAGGGCGTTGTTTGTCACCATGGCCTCGGCCACCGCCGCCCCGCCCTCAGGGCCGAACCCGTTCCACGAGATGTTGCACTTCTTCATGTGAACGTTCTCCTACAACATCCAACAACAAGAAATAAGTTTTATACTCAGTATTTAATAACAAACCGAGGTCAAGCTGAAATTACATTAGAAAAATATTCGATCTTATTTTTTTGTTATCATCTCATCTCAATAATATTGTTATATTATATAGGATATTTGTTGAATGTTGGTGTAAGATTTTATAATAATAATAATAACATTTTGTGTCTATTATTATTATTATTATTATTATTATTATTATTATTATTATTATTATTATTATTATTATAATTTTGCTTCGGCTTCAGATCTAACGCCTCCTACCCCGATGCCTTTGGCGACAGCAATTGCACCTTTGCCCCGTATGTGATTCCAACTCAGATCCAGAACGTCCAATATGTCATTCGCGCCTGAAAGCAATGGCACAGACAGCTTAAAAGCAAACTCATTTAAAGTGCAGAAAATGTAAATCCTTAATACGCTTTTCGTGATTGACTCTTTACAAGTCCAGCTGAAAGAGCACAAAGACAAAATGGGTGTGGCATCTATCCACATGTCCGAGGTAACTCACTGATGGCTGGACCAAGGATTTCTCCTGCCGCTGATCCAAACTGGTTCCGAGACAAATATAACTCTTTTAGGTACTTTGCGTTCTGAAACAAAAAGAATAATAATGATTTAGCTTTTCTAAAGTTAGAGCGACTTGCGAGGATTTTTCTCTTTATCATTATTTGTATTGACATTCGCTTCGTATTTTTTTGTTCTAAAGCGCATCTGGGAAGGGCCGTAACTATAGTAATGCTGTTATACTCTGTGGTCAAACCCATTTGCTCTATTCTATGTATTATTATGGGAGTGAAAAACTCTATGTGTATATACATAGAACAATAAAATATGATTAGGCAGTTTGTAATATAATTTTAAAACAAAAGAAAGAAAATATTCCCTGCTCATTGTTAAGTGTGATTGCAATGTAATGTTCTTCAACTTACTTCTACAAGACATTCTGCGAACACAGCAGCGTCTCTGTCGTCAAAGTTGTTACCTTTTAATATGAAAAAAATGATTGTTTCTAAAAATGTAACCTGGTTATATGAACAAAAATAATTTCGAGGGGGTGTCTGAAAAAATATTATTTAGTAATAAACTAAACATTTAGTAAGATACTATATACACAAAAAGTCTTTGAAATCCCCAATTATTGAGTATAATTTCTTGTTTAACAGCGTTAACAATATTTAAAATATATGTACACAAAAAGAAAGAAATACTGTAAAATTGCACCTGAAAGGTCAAGGATTCGCAGGCCGGCGTTTACTGAGAGCATTTTACACATACAGTTGGCGCCAATAGATCCCAACTTGTTGTCTGCAAGGTTCTGTGGAAACAGAAACAACATAGACGTACTGTATGTGCATGCATTGCATGGCCAACGCTTTATATTCATTAATTGATATAATAATAATATATATAATAACGTGTGTATACTAGTTCAGTTTGTCGCACAAATATGAAGGCGAACGCACGAGTTCAGTGATGTAGTCGTTGTCCTCCAACATCCGGGCCATGGCGCGGCCGCCCTCCCCCTCCACCCAGTTGCCTTGGAGATTCAGCCGCTCCAACGTGATGTTGTCCTGCAATACACGTGACAGTGTGGTAACGCCCGTGTAACGTGAACGACACACGTTTATAGTGTTTGCAAATACAATTAAATCATGTATTTTTTTGTAAATCATTTGGTAAAAATAGGGCTAAATAAAAGTTGCTCAAAACCAAGTAATATAGTTATTTTATTATGATGGTACTAAAATGAATCATTTCAAGGTCTCTCCCTGCGTTTGTAAATAGTTTTGCGTATCAAGCTAAGTTAAGGTAAAGCGAGCGTCTAACCCGAAGCACGAGCGCTATGGCCTTCGCCGCAGACGCACCAAGGCCATGGTAGCGCATGACAATCTCGGGGTCCGTTATGTGGCGCTTCAGGTACGAGACCGGAACTAGGCCCATGCGCGTGCACACTTTATCATAATAGGCTCTTCCGGTTGGGTCGTGGTTTCGTACTTCTTTCATCACCTCATCTAGAAAATATCGGCGATAAATTAAAATCAGTTTCATATTACATTCATTACATTAGCGTCTCAAGAGGTAAAGTGTGGGAAAACAAACATGTCAAATAGTTCATCTTGTTTCTAATGTAAACCATTTGTCCTTTCGCAGACTGCTTTGAGAACACCTGAATTTTATCGCCGTTTAACATAATGATTGTTGTACAAAAACTTCCACTGGTTTAATTTAAATTGTTTACTTTTAAACGTCCTTGGTGCAATTTTGAGTGTTTATGTTTGAACATATTTTAGTAAATGATTTTATAGCAAACATCTATAATTATAGTTAGGAACTTTATTGTTACATTTCCACAAACTTAATAAAAGCAGTAATACATTATTTGATTCTAATCTAAGTGCAAAAGATGTTCTGTATATATAAGACATCAACACAATTATAAAAAATATCAACACCTCTAAAATTATAAAATAGACGTGTGTCAAATTACTTTAAAATAGATGGATTGTTTAGCATTTGTAGACACCAATCACAAGTAGCGTCCGCGCATGCATGCTCCCCATAGCAACCCTCACGTGCTACCGTTCCCGCCATAGTGATAAGAGCACATATAATAAATTTATATGTGTGCACCGAAAGTATACGACAAGACAAACAAATACATGCAATTTGCTTTGGGCGTCTGTGTGCCCCGCTTTATTTTTTCTTCAGTATTGTTTAGCTATGTGCATATGTGTACACCATTCATGATGATTCATTTTGTTTATACCTGCGGTTTGAGAGTAAATATTTCAGTTTTGGAGACGTGGCTAAAAATTACTTTCCTTTCTATATCAAATTAGTTATTTAGACGTATTTCACGATCTCTGCATGGTTACATCATTTGCACATGATTCTAACAATGATCAAGTTATTTGCTCAATGCTCAAAATTGTAATGTAATAACTACATTCAATTTTAAATATTTTTCCTATTTAATACAACAATTTCTGAATTGAGATTGTACAGCGGCAAAAATTAATTAATATTAATGTTATTAATTTTCTATTAGATTAATGGTAAATCTACATCATTATCATTTTAGCAATAAGTTCAATCAAATGAGCGCTCTTCCATTTGGCATGCATATCTAAGCAACACATTTTCTTATCAAACATCTTGATTAAAACTAATAATTCTACATATACCTAATACAGTAGACACTAACGACTAATTTATTAGCTATTTGCAATCAGGACTTTCAACTACAGCTTTTGACAAATGTCATCCGACGAATGCAGATCCGCGTTTGTTTCAGCAACTAGCTCAAATATGTGTAAATTGTGGAGCACAAAAGTATAATTTATATAAATATAAATGTTTTGGTACAACTGTTTTTGACTGCATTAGCCTGACATTCGTTCACTAGAGAACTTCTATTTTATGTCGTATTTGCGCTTCATTAAATAGCCAGTAAAGAAAGCATTATCATTAAATCAGACAAAACGAGGTGACGCAAATGAAGCATGTTATCATGTCATTTAAGAAAGCCATGTTCTAGACATTGTCCTCTACATTTTTATGTCCTGTTCTTCATTTTTGAATATGATCTTTAAACTCATTGACTGGAAATACTTACTATAACTATCTGTTTTATTTATGGTACTGTTGAATTTATGATCCTATGTATTTAAAATAAACCATCTGCGCCATCATTAGTTGTTTTGTTTTTATTTTTAATGGCTATTACATTGTAGATGATCATTTTCAAATTAAAAAAAAAATATAACAATAGACACCTTATGTGTTCATAAAACAAATTTAAGCACGATAATTCATTAAAGCAAACACACCTAAGTACATTGTCTTGTACGCGTACAGTCATGGTTGCCTAGTGATAGAGCGTTGCTGTAAGCAGGAGGTCGCGGGTTCAATTCTTTTAATGTGCACTACAGACGGCATAATATGGTATCAGGTGGTTCCTGGCTGCGTGCTCAGCACATAATGATCGATCTTGCTCTCCTTTCATTTCAAACCTCGTTTAAAATTCAGATAGACATATAATTATGAAAACAGCGTTTGACTTATGTATGAGATAATTAATCATTCCTCTTAATAAACAAGACATGGCTTTTTTTAAATACAAATGCATCATTTGCGTCACCATGATAGAAGAGATACAAAACATGTAGTTGCCAGTAGATCTTACCTTTCCGGACTAGAAAAATGGCAGGAATAAAATGGTTATTGTAGAGTTGTAAAACATAAAGTGGTAAACGTGTATTTAAACAAGATTTCTAACAGAAGAATCATAAAGCGATGATAGGTTTGTGTGCATATCATTTACTCGTAAATCATAGATCTTGTTATAAGAAACTAGCAACACAGTTGGAAAAAAGAATCTAGCAGATCCTTGAAGCTCGTTTTGAGAAGTTTCAGTGACATTTAGTAGGCGAACAACTACAACTCGATAAAAAACTGGATTTTTTAAACATTGTTTTGTAATCGTTTACTCAGTCACAAATTTGAAACATGTTCTGCAACACAGTTGTAAAACATTACAAGTTAAGTATATATAGTGTACCGGTATATAAACTATAAGACAACAATATTTCATAGAATATAGTCTATATTATATGGAAAGTTAGAACATCGGAAATGAATCGAATCTGTAGTTTCTTTTTTCTGGATAATATTGTTCGGTGAAAAAAAAATATTTTATTATTGACGTTCTTAAGTACCCCCTCTTTAAGTATGTTATACTTGTACATATCATGTGGCCAAAAGACTAAAACCCTTGCACGTGCTTTAAAGGGACTCATCTGCGCCCTGGTTGTGTGACACAAACACTAAAGTAAATTTTCGAAGACCAATATTTTGTTATTACCAACGTTTTAAGTGCATCAAAACCTACATTGTGGTACCTGAAAAGTGTCTGTTATCTCTTGGAAATTCGTTTTACTCTTTCCATTTTAACAAATGCCCAGCCGAAAGGGGCATATTAAGGTACCAGAAGGGTTTTATGCTCCAGAAACGTTGCTAACAAGAAAATGTTGTTGTTTTTTTCTCCTCGAAAATTCACTTGTTTTTATGCGAAACGGCCAAACTGCTGAGGAGTCTCTTTAAGTCGTCAATGAGGTTAAGTGTCTTGGTTTAAATAATGTGTCGGATTGTACCAAAAGGAACAAAACACATACCCTCGACTTCAAGGTCTGTATCCCAATCTTCTTCCGCGTCAACCGTCTCCACGGTTACCTGTTGGTACTCCGGCTCAATATCAGATTCTTCCGCTTCGTCGTCGCTATTTTCTGTGGGAGGATCTTTTAATTCCGTAATAAGAACATCGGGTTCGTGGGGGTCGTGATTTTCCTCAGGGGATTCCGGTGATGGCGCCGAAATACGTTCGTCTTTGCTCGCCGGCGTTCGGACTAGTCGTGCGCGAGTCATTGCCATCGGCATTCTGGAGGCAGAGTTGACCGATTTTGCTCGTTCCTCTTCGTTAATATCCGTAAGTCGTCCGGAATCATCCATTATGTCGATTTGCACGTGCCTTTCTGTTTGTAATTCCTCCTCTTCGGGAACGGACTCGAGAAAGCTTGGTTGTGGATCGCCCTGTGACATAATTATTGCTGCTTTATGCTTACATACGCATGATATGGTTGACAAAGTAAATTAATATGCATTATAAATTCAAAGTGTGACGATATAGCATTAATGTTAATATATTACATTACTAATTAAATGTATTTAAATGATAAATATATGATAAATGAAACGTATGTTGAGCTCTTTAAGAAAAGAACATGATATAGTCAAAAACATTAGACCTCATACAAAACATGAATTAGACATCAAAGAAAACAAGAAACAGGAGCAGAAAGAAAGTTTTTTGTCAATAGTCTATTGTTTGCTTTTGTGCTGTGGTTTATCTGCTCATGCACTTCTTGAAAACAAATTAACGTACAACGTGATTTACCTTGAGTAAGATTACTTATCCATTATCATGGCTGAAAATGAAATATAGTCCAACACACTTTAATTGTGTTCTCTCTTCAAAACTTTAAAATAATTAAATAACACAGGTTTGTAAAACCTGCCGTATACAGGCTTGAAATTGATCTTGGTAATAAAATATCTGCCAGGTTTCCAACCTAATTGGTTGGAACACAGAAAGTGTAAAAGGACACTTCAAAACAATTTGAGCCCATTAGTTCCATAGACAAAATTGCTTCAAATCACCATAACGCGCGGTTAACATTGTTTGGATACAACTTTGTTCCAGCCCCTAACGCAAAGTCCACAGACATTCTCTTTCAGCATTTCAGTTAAATGTTTTAGATACGTTTTCGTCCCATCAACGGACAAAAGTAAACCATTCCATTACAGCAGATCTAGTAAAAGTTTTATAGTTTTAGATATTTAGATAACAGCCACTTTGGTTTTTGCAGATCCCCGACAGCGCCATAGGAGCTGTTTGCTCAATGTCAAAACCTCAAAGACCCATTTGTATGTGTTGAACTTTTAACAACTGTTTGTCCTAGAGAAACCTGATGAAAAGCAACGCAATCTGTAAGAAAAGGTGGCAATTAAAAGAACTGTTCGTTTCATACTAGAGACTGTAAGTTCAATTTAAAAATAAATTGCGTACCTATTATTTCTCATATCCGTAAATCAAAGTTTTCTTTGCAAACACAAATTGATTCTCAATGAAATTGTGTCAAATACAAATATTTATTGTATTTTCATTTGGAACTTTAAATATATTTTACATAAGTAAATACATTTAATCGCCTAAAACAAATTTACATTTAGCTGTATTTTGAACTTTAAGATATAACTTTATGTTCTTAACAATATCAAAACAGTATATAGACAAAATATGTTCTGTTGAGAATCTAGACAGTACAAGTAGCACTTCTGAAACTTATTATTTAAGGTACACATTGTATTTCAAAAGACGAAACCATAAGTTATTTTAAAAGAATTAGAAATCAAAATCATATCGGTGGTGAAGAAACGTGGACACAAAGCACACAAGTTTTAGAGTTAACACACGCGCAAGAAAGAAACAACCAAACCAAATGTTTGTGATTATAAAACTGTATGTTGTAAGAAAGAAAGTAGGTATTTGTATATGTATAATCAAGTGAGAGGGACTTGGAGTTCTTATTCCAACCACTCTCGTGTACAAGCAAAGCCAGTAATGAGCAATCCAATCTAGGTCTTATCTAGAAATGAGATTCACAACGAAATGGGTGTCTAAAGCGGAAAAGAGTAGAACCATTAAGCCCATGATACAATCACGACTTTCAATTCAGTTCAAGCAATTACTGTAGTGATCAATCATTCATGGTTCGCTATTGATGCTGTAGTCATTTGGTCATTCAACTTCTGATTTTAGACCTTTATTCATACATTTGTTTTATATTAGTACCAGATAGAAGGTAACGGAAATTGATTTATAATGAATGTGTTGTATAAACAAAACAAAATGACAAGCAGAAAGAAAGATGTACGTATTTAGACATTTATAGAAACAACAGTAGTACATAACACCACTAAATCTAATATATGTAAATTAGTAGCCAAATCACCAAAAAACCATTTAAGTATTTAAGGTGCAAAACAGCTGAAAAAAATTGTTAAAAATGGTCCCTTAGGATCGAGAACAGAGATAGTCTTGCACTAAATACGTAGACATTCTTGCGTTCTGTGTAAATCTTATATAATAAAAGTAAGTGTATTATACATTGTTAAAATACTATTAAAACAACATACTGATATTTAATTAAGTTAAACGTGTTAAACACGCGCGCAATATGAGCCGAAGTATAATAATGTTAAATGTATTATCTTTACAGCAGATAAATAATCGTTATAAGAAATAAGAGATTTTAGAAATAGTCACTTCATAGAAAACAGTAACTGATAAGCCCACACCAGACGTGAAGAAGATCACGTGCACCGCTACTTACCAGCGTCAGGTCGGTGGGTTCCCGGTCACCCGACAAATACTGTCGGAAATCCTAGTGGCACAAAATAGAACACGTGGGCAATACGTGGACACACAGTGATTACAGCCATATCTACACAACTAAACTAACCGGGGAATCATGGGCGCAACCATAGTGTGGTTATTCCGGGCGTATTCACTTTTCCTTTCGTTCGTTTTGTTGATTTCATACATTCATTGGCCTCAGTCAACTAGTGATCGTATGGTAATAAGAGCATGTTTCACTGCGCCCATTCCGGTTACTAGATGCATTTGTAAACATGCCTGAGCATTTACAAATTTATTTTCTTTGTAAAGGTTTCAAAATCTATATTGAACCTATATTCTTTTGTTTGTTGGGCTGAAATAAAATAGATTCCCAGCCGCCCCGCAGTCTGTGTTTTAATTTTGTATTGACCAGGGAAAGAGAGACTATTGGTAAATGTACATTAGTTTTTTTCTTAAGGTAAGACCTTTGTAATGGATTCATGGATTCACATATTTGCAGCTAGGAAGAGATTTTATAAACCTTTTTTATTTAAATATATGCCATTTTAAGACGATCCAGAGCACACCATTTCACATTTTTTGCTTTTTTGATTTTATAAACAAGATTGAAATTTTCATTTTATTCATATTTAAGGGAGGTAATTAGGTGTAAAATTACTTCCCTTTAATTTAATTTAAGCAAATATAGGTAACTTGCATTTTAAAAGGATTTTTCTACGGTTGAAAAGTTAAAAAATAATATATATCACATTTTAATAAAATTTATGTTGTGTTTTTTTTAATAAAAAATACAAATGTGTATCCTTCATAGTCCATTACAAAGGCCATACCTTAAACTAAAGACACGAGTATTTTGCTGTATGACTTGGTATATTTTCCAGTATAGATATATAATTGCCTTAATATACTTATGCCATTTAATAACAAATCTAGTACTATGAAACATTGCGATATGCCAGCGGGAATGTAGCTTATAGCCCTACATGCGATTGTGCGTCACAAACCGTTAGCCGGCGGTTATGCCAAAGTCTATCAAACGCAATCTGTATCAAGTTATCTGGGAACGAGTGATTCTGTGGGCTCCATTCATTACGGATCGAACCTTGACCTTAGACCTCTGCATTGCAACCCGTAAACGTTTATTTTAACAACTATTCAAATATTTACAACACTGTGTCAGATTACTTTAAGATAAATAGACACGTCTAATTGATTTCGACCATATCGGAATTCTAACAATATCTATAACTCGGTAGCACTTTGTTAGACTATTGACGCAAAAATGACCCCAAATGCAGTTCGTTAGATCGCAGTCAAGTTAAAATAAGTCATGTTTATGCCGTCTTCAAGCTAAAAACATAATTCAGTGACCATACTTATCGTTTAATTAGTCGATATACCTATTAAATTATTTAGAAGTGTTTATACTATAATTGTGTTTGAAGAATGACAATGAAACAGGTTAAAAAAGGACCTAGAAGCTATGTTAACATAATTATAGCCAAAATCATGAAAACACAAACATGCACAATTGGCCAAGAACGCTAATAGTAGGCTTAAAATGAGTTATTGGCGTGTTCAGACCTAGAGTTCTAGCACGGGCTCGTTATACGTGGTCATATTAAAATATTTTCTCTGAAATCAAGGCATTTTGTCTCTGAATACGGATTTGCTACCCTGCAGGCCAAAAACAATAGAAACGCAAGGATGCCCGAACACTGAACATATTATTAAATAATTGAAGTCCCAATATTTAAGGTCTGGTTATTCTGTGCGTCTCTATGAGACCAATGTGCATGTAGTGGTAGTTCGGTTTATTTAAGATTCAATTAAATACGTTCAAAACTCCTTTATAACCATTATGCATGAACGGAAAGAAGGAACAATATGATTTTGAAGAGCTCATTTAATATTCAAATGAAAGGGTGATAGATAGATCAATGCTTTACTGAGCTTGCTGTGATTTTTATCTAATAACATGCGACGAAAAATACGCTTAACGATATGTTCAATGGGGAATTGAGATATTTGCGCTCACTCTTACCTTTTGTAAAATAAATATTGAAAGTCTACAACGTTAAAATAAAATGTGTTATAAAGGGACAAGTAAAACAAAATTTGTCGGTCAAGGTTTTTTTAGTTTGACGAAAAGCGTTTTCAATATTTACAATATGCTGAAGTAATTTTGAAAATAGTTTTGCATTAAATATCCGTTTGATATTTGCACTACATTACCTTTGTATTGTTAGATGCCCTTCGCGGTCAAATAATTACACTTTCATTAAAGATAGTTCCTGTACCAATGCTTGCCATTCTTTCATTTTGTAATGTTCAAAGCATGCACATAAAGCTCTGATTTAACAGTTAAGTTCTATGCTTCCACAATCTAACGTAAAATCTAAGAATAAATCTAAATTCTAATAAGGTAGTTCAATAGCTAATAATGTGAATATAACATAAAAAACGCGAGATAGTAGATCGACGTTACCTGTGGGGTCGCCGTGCCAGTTGACGACTCGTCATCCTGACGTACAATTATGCTGGGCCCGACACCGATTGACGTCATGATTAACGTCGCAGTCGGGTTGACGTCAAATACGTTCGGATACTCCCAAAGATCAATCCAGACGGAATGAACACGTTACCGGTATATCTGTGTTTTCCTTTTTAATTATCGCGCACATTTAAGTCAAATCATGCTTGGTTTATAAACACAAGCACAAACATATATCCAATTTAAACTTAACAAACCTCTAAACATTACAGCATTTGCTTGTTAAAGT
>Ga0224511_10002914_pt1 | contig 11942 bp, 5 predicted proteins | sample SF_May12_sed_USG_2_FD_169988 | JGI IMG/M metagenome (GOLD analysis project Ga0224511, IMG submission 169988) | Sediment microbial communities from San Francisco Bay, California, United States - SF_May12_sed_USGS_8_1 | ecosystem: Environmental > Aquatic > Marine > Sediment | place: USA... | reverse complement strand
AACCAAAATAATGGCATCATTTTTTCTTCACTGTCATCTTTCATTTCTTATTCCTGCCACATCAATACTTGATTGAATCGTTGAAAACCTGGTTTTCGTCGCATTGCGGCGTTTCTTGTTTTTAATGTAAACAACATTAATTCATTAATAAATGATCCCAGATAACCAAGAAATAATGACCGTTCAAATAGAATTTTATATATTTAAAATCAAACTGAATCTTGTACATAATATTGATTACAGTGGCATTGTTAAGAAAGAATATTAATAATTATGAGCTACTTTTTAAACCTTATTGAGTGATTATGCAGTTGATGCAAAATACATAAAAGGCACCTGGCCTAGCAACTTTTAACGGATGCATGCACACATAAAATACTTACATGTTTTTGTTTTTAAGGAAGGACAGTTTCACAATTGACACAGACACTGGTGAATTAAAAGTAGTCCATGCGCTCGATAGAGAAGCGCTACCGCCAAACGTGAACGATACAATCACATTTTTGATTATCGCACAAGACCACGGAGTGCCGCCTCTGGAGTCCACGGTGTTGGTCCACGTCGTTGTTGATGACGAGAACGACAATGCCCCCGTGTTTGACACACCATCTGTTATCATCAATATAACAGAAAATACTCCAATTTTGCACCTTACCAACATATTCGTATCAAAGGTATTTTAATCAGGTTGTTTTAATTTAATTTCCTAGTATATCACAATCTGAACTCAAATAAACAGATACAATGTATTTTAACTGAAATACACAGCAGAAACTTTATTTAGGCCATACCTAGTCACATCTGTATGTATCTATACATGTGTATGGTCACAAATAAAACGATTCGCAATCACTGGCAAGTTGATAATCGCCCGGCCATTGCGTGGTCACATATCGTACGGGCGCCGGCCGGCGTATTTATATGATGACATCGTACGGTGCCCGGCTTGCGTTGTAAGAGATCAGTCGGTCACCGTACGGTGCCCGGTCGATATTACACAGATGAAACAAATGTTTAATTGCAATGATGTATGCATTAATATTAAGACTGACTCTCACAGTGATGGAGGTGAAACCCACACTTGCTCAAGACGGCAAAAACATAAATAGCACTAAGTACCTTGCATGCTATTCGTCCTTAGCTGTTCAAGCGAATTATATTCATGTATTTTTGTAGATATATTTTCGTTAGAAGTGGCATAATTATGTAGATACAATGTGTACTTCTGCAAAAACAAGTCGCTTCTCGTCGGTGGCAGTTAAACCAATAAAACATCGGCCGGTACCGGACGAGCATCATCCGGTGCCCGGACGAGCATCGTCCGATTTGTAAAGAGATTTTCGAAAGCTCCTGTTGCTTTTCAGACATCAGCCGATGCCCGGTCGCTTTGAAAACGTTCGATTTAAATTTTAAACCAAATTCGTCCGGTGCCCGTACGATGTGTGCAAACACCGGCTGGGCACCGTGCGGTGCCCGACCGATGTCATCATTTTACCCTCATTGTTCCTACAAAACAACGTTCGGGCGTCGTTGAATGTTAAGTAGTACTTAAACTTCATCGGTCACCTAACGATGTCTAAAGATATCGTACGATTCTTCCTGCCGCTGGCTGGGTGCCATACGGGCGCCGTAGAATCGTACGATGTTTGGTAAAATAGACGCCGTACGATGCCGGTAGATGATTTGAGACCATAGCATTAGCACTACACTTTGATAAAGTGTGTATCTATTTACATATGTAAACAGAATATATGAACATTGAACGAAAAAGAAACTTCATAATACCCTTTATTAAATATTGTAAACATACTGTGATAATCTTGCGAAAGTTGGCTATGGATGGGACATGGTATGCTTACTTTAAAAACATCGGGCAAGTCTGCATTGAAATGGAAATGCATCCAACAATCTTGCTTCTTTGTCGAATTAAATAAGTTTCGTGCAATGATTATGTGGTTTCAACTATATTAAATCCGTAAAATAAAGTTAAAAGAATTAGGGAATGCATATATCCTTTACATCAACGCATGTTAATATTTCAAATTTGATTGTAATATTACCGTGAATGCGCGAAAAAAACGCACAAATGACGTGAAGAGCATACACGCAAACATTAAATGAAATATAATGCAATCATCACCTATACTGCGAGGTATTTTAATTAATTGAAACTCATAATTGTTTATTTACTATTCAACCTTTGTTTTTACTCATCATTGCAAGAGTCTTTAGCAGAATGTATCCATACGTATTTAAAGTGGAAAAATCCTTCATCTCTGAGTATCCGCTTGGCAAAGTGGGTTGCGCACTGGATTAAAATTGCCGCCTGGGTTACTCACTGATTTTGTTTCTTTCTCATAGTCTTTTACTTGCATTTTGATTATGTAAAATGTACCAATCATATTTGCGTTCTTCAACAACATATTTAAGTAGCCATTTTAGCTCAAACCTGCCTAAAGGCACATTTAAATAGTGTTGTTTTTTTTCTTTTGAAGGCATCAGACGAAGACCGTGGGAACAATGGTGTAGTTTCTTACACACCTGCAAGTACTAGTAATTATCTTAACATTCAAGTGAACTCTGCATCGGGATTGGTATCTATTCACAAAGTTCCTAAGATTGACAAAGATTGTACGAATGCGAGAGTGCATTTCGGTGTCATAGCAGAAGATGCCGGGCAGCCTCCAAAATCATCAAGGCAAAATATCACCATCAACATAATGGTAAGTTATCATATTTTATAGTCCCCCTTTGTGAAGTCTAACACAATAAAAATATATGGTAAACATTTTAAACGGAATATATGTTAAAACATTTATTAATTGTTAAAGATTGTTTAGATGATATGGTGGCCTCGGGTAGCTCGGCGTGTAAAGCGCGGGACTGCCAGACCGGACGGAAGTGGCAAACTTTCTCCGTGATGATTGATATAAGGCATTGTGCTAGTTCTACTGTTGGGTTGTCCCTCACATCTGGCTCATGTGAGGAAACATTAAGTCGTCTGCATAGTAAAGCAAGAACAGTGCTAGTGATCGCCAGAATGTTTGACATAAAGATTTGACATTTTATCCTACCACCAGGGCTTCATTAGCCGTATAAACTACCCATCTAATAAACTTTGCTTTATTTGACGGGTGTTGAATAAAGCGCGCACGCGAAATTCATTTGGTCAACGTCCGGTTGTTGTGTGTGTGTGTTATTTTCTGAGCTGTTTACTGGCGTTTCTATCTGATTTGTTCGATGTGTGAAATATTCTTCAAAACAGGTTGTAGATAATAATCATGTATGCCATTTAACTCAATAATTAAGCACTTCTGTATCGCGAAAAAAGTGATGTTTAAACCGTCGTAAAATATCGCGATTATGGCAACATAACATCAAAATGACGGACTACACCGGACAGTTTTTAAAACATAATTTCAAATTCTATTCTTTAAACAAACACATTTTAATGTTGATTGATGAGAACTTCATTATATAAGAACAGTAATTGAATCGAGGACCACATATTGATTGCGTTCCGTTCTTCTAATTTAAGCAGTGATTTTGAGGGCGAACGGATGCCATTTGAAAGAATCTTACATAGCGACATAACGAAATAGCAAGATAAACAAACGAATTGGTTAAATTTAAGTAATGAAAACTATCGGTTTTAAAAAATAAATTTCAAACATCTGCTCTTTTAAATGGCTGGATGAATAGAATACTAGGATTAGTGTTGAGTATAGCACAATTTATCCTGCTCGGTCCGAATATCTAAAATCACTCGGCAAATCTCGTGGTTTCAGATTTTCTCAACCTCGCAGGATAAACGTGAGCTATATTCAACACTAACCTAGTATTCTCTTTATATTGGTATTGAAATAGCGAATTTCACTGCTCTGCCGTTTTTTGTGTTGTAGTTTTTTGTTCTGTAAAGTGTTTAAGGCTTGTTTTTTTATAGGATGAAAACGATCATGCTCCAGTGTTCAAGACTATTAAGCTGAGGGATGTCATGGAACTTGGCGTACCTACAGACCCTCTTTTTATTGAAAACATGTAATGGTTTACAATAATTATATTTGTTATAAAACCGCAACCAAAACTACCTGTTTATGTTATAAAAATGACAATTTAAGAAGGCTGCTGTGTTAACTAGAAGCTCGTTATTTCAATGTACTGAGTACACATGTTTTACTCAATAAGAATGAAGTATGTTATCATATGATTAAATCAAAAGATAGAAAAATATAAATTTTAAATTAAAGCAACAATATTTAAGCAGCTTCGTACGATTATATCATTTTGAACAAATGTCTTTTGACTAGAAAAAAATGTTCTTATAATAGGCTGAGCACTGGGATTTTGCTTTTTGCCTTTCACTAAGAAATGTAATGCATTTGCTTATTAATGATTCGGAAATTCTAGACAACCGCGATCGATTTCTCTAGGAAACTGTTTTTGATAAGGTCCTTAGTCACCCGCGTTGCAAGACTTTTTCGTAAGTAATCTATATAAGCTAACTTTCTAATCCTATGCCGTAAATTTATATTGTAAGAATACAAAATATTGTTGATTCTAATAAAAACATCCATATTTTCTTCGAAACATATTGCATTTTTAATTTACAAATTGTAAGAGTTGGTCATATAAGTATCAGTTTTAATTCCCCGACAGTCACCTTGGTTAAGAAAGTGATACACCTGTATATAATTTTAATTGAAGTTAAAGTTTCTATAAAATGTAGCTTTATTTTAACACATGTTGTTTAAAGTAAACGAAATGCAGTGATTTCGGCTGAAGCACTGTTCGTTGATTTTCATCGTTAAGGTTGGAAACATGAAACTTTCTTATGTGTTGCACTTGTCGTTTCCTTAGACCCGATGGTGTGGCTATAGCAACAGATGACGACTGCAACCCAGCCTACAATACCTTGCTGTTTTTCCTTGTCGCACAGGACGGGCGCTTTCGAATTAATGAATACACAGGACACATTTCACTTCTACCAAACGCAGTTTTGGACTATGATCCTCCACAGAATGACAGGACAATTAATTTTACAGTATGTTAAACAAGCATTTCTTAGTATTACCTTTAACAGTTTGTGTTAATTCTTGGTTAGGCCTTATTAAATCAGTTTATTCTTCTACATCGAATAAGACTTAAGGAGAGATTCCATTGGTTGAGATGAATTTTTTTAACAATTAGGATGATTTACACGTACAAAACATTCAGGTACGTAGATAAGATGTACATACTGTTGACAATACAAAATTAACGGGTACGTTAAATTAAAAAAGAGTTTTTATTGAATTGTTCAAGTATTACATCTTATTTGTTTATTAAAACATTTAAAAGTATTTTGTTAAAGGTTGTTGCAACGGACGGATTGCATGAAGTAAATGAATCATTTTCATTTAATGTCCTCAACAGTCAAGTGGATTATATCCCCAAGTTTTCAAAAGGTATCTTTTACTCGTTATATTTGTGTATCAGTATTTGTTAGTTTCTCATTTACTAAAGTAAAAATTAGTATAAATTTTTACTTTAGTAATTACTTAGCTAAGTAATTACTATCCTTTCTCGGCAATCATATTCGACTTATGTACAATGTTCCCTTACTTTAAGATATGACATTTTCCCGCCGTATGTCCATTCGCCTGTATGTCTTTTCGTTTGTTCGCATTTTTGTTTTTTCTTGGTTCAAACCGCTTGCACTGTTTATGAAATATGACAGGAGTCTATAATTAGATACTTAGTTAAACATATCGCATGCTCATTTTATTTCATGATTTTCTTTCAGTTTTCTGTGTTTTTATTTCCAGCTTGAATGTGTATTGTAAACAAAAACACACAGCAGCATATAAATCATAACAAGGGTAGCATACAATGAATATAACATAAAACCTGATGTTAATTATATAGAGGTGAAAAGTTGTGTATAAAAAATGATGATAATAGATCTAATTAAACTGATGAAAGAGAAAGCCCCCAGGAAGCATAGTCTACATGGGGAAACAGCAGTCACGGTTTTATTAAAGCTGTATATCAGTGGAAATGAAAGATACCACTGCACTGACGTCCCCTAGCGCATGAGTGGAACTCTATTTTCAAATGTAAACAATATACAGTCCATGATCCCTGAGGACCGGCAAAATATAACTACACAATGATGAAGTACGGGGCGACATTTTACAGCCGTCACGCAGGCACTAAACACCAGCTGTAGTGAGTTAAATTAAACTGATGGAAGGGAAAGCCCCCAGAAAGCTAAGTCTGCATGGGAAAACAGAAGCCTCAAGCATACCTTAAGACATGATATACTCTCGAAAAGATATTATTTACATGTATTTACCTAAATTGTTTGAAATAACAATATTGCAATTCTGAGGTGGTGTACTCCAGTTAGTAAAATGTTAATAAAAACTATATTAAAGTATGTTCCATTTGTTCTGATGGGCATCGGTTTCTTTTCTTTAATCTCAGCAATAAGTTCTTCTAGGTTCAGATTGTGTTACAGGTAATATCTGAAATCAAAAACTTTTGCAATAGTTTTCGGATATTTGCCTTAAAAAATGAAATATTAACCCAACTGATGAAAGGGAAAGCCCTCAGGAAGCATAGCCTGGATTATATAGTTTATGCAGTTTGATTTTAGTTTTTGTTAATATCCGCGTTACAGGATATTTTAATCGGTTGTTGCAGTTTCATATCATTACTACTTTCGCGATATTTAAACTAAACTGATGAAAGGGAAAATATATAATATTTTAAATGGATTTTTTTCATTCTTACAGTACGATTTTCATATATCTATGAAAATTGTACTGTAAGAATGAAAAAAAATCCATTTAAAATAAACTTTATAAATATTTATAATAATAAAAAATGGGTCCTAGCCGGGGGTTGTACCAGGGCCTTACTCATTGTACTACTTTTCCAAATAAATGTGAGTGACAGCTTGGGTTATATACTTAACTTGAGGTATTTATCCAATTAGTATTTATCTGGAGAAAATTACTGTTTTTGTCACGGGGTAGAATTGTTGATGAAATAATGAGGCAATTTCTTTAGTAGTTGTGTTTGCCACAGTCATAATGGTCAATGTTTGGCTTGCAATAAGTACACCGTGTTTCGTAAATAAAAGTGTTTTTGTTCAATCTTTAAAATGTCAAACAACATGCAATGTGTTCAACCTCATCAGTTCTAAGTTTAAAATTCATTAAAAACACATCGAATTAATTCAAATAATGAATTCAATAATACAAATATGCTCTTTGTTTCGTACAAGTCAGACCTTTAGGGTACTTACATGTAATATGCAACAAAAAGGTATATGTTTATATATTATTTTATTGTTACTAACATTGCCGCGATTTACCAAGGGCAACAGACACAATGGTTAAACTGATAGAGGATACATTTATATAATACAAGATAATAAGTGATGCACCACATTGGAAACAAGAAATTAGTTTCTAAACATTCCTTTTTTCTTCTGTCACGCAACCAGAACGCAGTAGAATCGCTTTAACAATTGACAAAAAGTCCCGTGGTCTGTCTACATAATGATTAGTTGCAATCATTTGTACATTGTATTTTTCTCAACACAAAAAGTTTCGGTTAACTCCGTCGGTAGAACACTGGTATCGGAATCCAGGTTCATGGTATTTCGAGCCACACCAAGAGCGGCATATATTCTTTGTGATGACTTAATATATAGACAAATAACTGTAGTTCAACGCCCTGTCACATCTGACTGATGTGTGAGAATCAGCAAGTCGCCTGTATCAATTGGTAATACAGGAATGCTTACAATGTAGACTGATCACCAAAATTGCATGAAATCAGCATGAATTCTCATTATTCAGTTACTTTATCATACTAATGTTGGCATTTTATGGTATGTGTTTTGTTTGTTTATTATAAGAGCGATTAGGTTATATCACAGCGGTCAGTATAACCTCCTGAGTTCACCAATACTAGCCTTTTGAATCCGTCAGCGACGGACTTCCTCACATGAGCCAGCTGTGAATACTCGGACCTAACCAATCGATATAGATGTTTTCATATTATTTTGTTTCAGTTACATGAAGAATGTTATGTGTTGATAGTCCATTTTCAGAGCATTGATCTGAGTTTATACGGAGCACCGACAATCAAACCTACGTTTTAAACACACGTTCATTAAATATGCCTACATTATACTCCAAATATGCATGACGGCAACTGATGCTTGATCCCAAAGGCATGTTTGTCTTTACCTTCCATACGGTAACTCATGCATGATCTCTTACTTTTCAGATATATATCACTGTTACATCAATGAGACGTCTGTGCCATTTTTATCTGCATGTCAAGTTCATCTCTTGTATTACGATACCGATCAGGACTCCCTTAAAAGTTTTACATATTATACGAACGATACAACTATGGTAAGCGGTATTATACCATGTTATATAAATAACACTTTCTTATCCGTAATTCTGAAGAAGAAAAGAGAACGAAACATGTGAATTGATAATTTGGTATAAACTGCTAAAGAACGTAAGTTGATTTATTTTATTGTGGAACTGTGTGAAGATAAAAATGAAAAATTATTTGACCAGTGTTATGATCATTTACGTACTATATATTCTCTTCAATTAAATTCCCGAAACCTGAGTGTAAATTCCGTGACGAAGAATGAATTTAATATTTTAAACAAAAAAGGGTCGATAGGACGTTTGTCCGACTGAGGTGACCAGGAAAATTATTAATTTTATTGTATATGTTGTATAACTTAATTATGCTAGATCTACCTTTATGAAATAACTTATGTTTTTATAGTTAGTTAGCTACTGCATTTACCAACAAAACTGTTGCTTTTATTTTTCAAATATTAACGTAAATTTTTGGTTAGTATTTGCTGGTGGAAATTTGATGTCACATGCATAATTAATTACACGTGGTTTTAGTAAAAACAAATATGTTTCAGTTTAAGCTCGAAGGTAATGATACGTCTCCGACACTGTTTGTGCATAAACCACTTGACTTCGAAAACATGAACCCTTCTATAATCTACCTGAACATCACCGTTGTCAGCGTTACTACAAGAGGTGCAAGGTATTTCATATTTTGATCATGCGTTGTTTGCCATGTGAACAATATTTTACATATTTGTGTTATTATACTTAATCTAAATTGACTTTCGATGACTTATCAACGTTCTTGCTTCTTGTGTGACATAGCCTAGTGGGTTATAACACTAGTCATATTTCATGCAGAAGAATAAGCGATATTAAATTATTTATGATCTCATCAATTTTTATTGTTCTGACAAAGATGGATATATTATGGATGAATTTTTACTGTGGCCTTTGCATCGAGAGTCATTGCATAGATACATTGCTGGCCATAATCCCAGAATATATAATTATATAAACAATAGAATGCAATAAAACTCGCACTACAATTTAGTTGCCTACAATGGACTACATGGCAATGTTTTTAGTTAAATCTATTCATTTAAGGAATGATTCTTGTTTTGGTGCGGTTCATGCAGATTGGACGTGCACGCGGGAGCTGGCAAATCCATAAAGCGCGCTAGCAACGAATCAAAGATTCTTTGGATAATTCGTGATCTTGTTACCATGAATTTGTTATTTTGTGAATTCTACTTTAATGGTTTTGCTATTTGGTATATCGGATTAGAATTGACAATAGTCAATCTTCAAACAAAAAATTGATTTTACATGTGACCAATCACAGAATATAATTTTAAGAACAAGAAAAGGACAGATGTTACCAATACGCTGGTAAATAATTATTGTCATATTTTTCAAACAATAAACAATGGTAAATATTATTCATTTGTGGTTCAAAAATTTCCTAATTTGTTCGTATTAATTCTCACAATAAATTATTTTATTCAAAACTTGAAAAGCCAAGTAATAGACTTCAATTATTGAGAAACCTATAACAATAGTGAAAGGCAAAACATTTACGCTGTCGTTTATACCTTTATTTCAAAACCGGTTTATACGTTTATATATATATATATAACATTTGTTGTCGCGAAAATATTCAGGATTGAGTCCGACGCAATATTTCACGCTTAGCAACCATTCGCATTCTCTGTTTACAATATCAACTTAATCACCGCAAGGTTTTAGTACATGTCTAGCTATTCTGAATACATTTGATATTATTAAATGAATATTACTTTGTAAAAGCTGTATCCTAGCGGTTCACGTGTTGAACTTGAATGACGAGATGCCGTCCTTCACCGCAAGTCTCTACAACTTTACACTCCGAGAGAACAACGCGAACGACAGGCCCATCGGAGCAGTGAACGCGACTGACCCGGATGGCGACAATTTGACCTTTGCATTCCAGAATGCTACACAAGGTTATTGCAATGATTGATATATGTCAATAAAGCTGTGTTTTTGTAAATTTACAACTGCATCCTTTACAAAGGGAGAAGTAAACACTACTCAATAATTCTGGACGACCATTTTATAACATAAACAAAATTATAAATCGCCGATGAAAGAAATAGGTGTTAACATACATGGTTGGGAAACAAACGATAATTTTGGGTTTTATGAATACATGTATGTTATTGTTTTATTGTATGGACAATCATTTCGACAAGGACTATTTATATTTCATTTTTAAACAAGCCTGTTATTAGATACGTATAATGTTTCACTGTTCTTATCGCTTTTACACCTACCAGAACATAAAAACAATCAAACATTGTGAAAATAACGCGAAACACATTCAGGCAGTTATTAGTTTCAATTTAATACTTTATTAAACACAAGCTGCTTTCAGAAAGTCACCAAATTTGTATTTAGTTTTGTATTGTTTTAAATTTAACTGAACGGATTGGTTGTATGTTTGTATAATAATTTAGAGTAGTATAATAGTTTTTACTGGCAGTAAAAAAGATTGTTCCAGAATGACAGCATCATTATTTAGAGTCACCGATAACAGTATCTATATTATATGTATATTGTGGTCCACGTGACACAGTAGGTTTTTTTTAATTTCCACCGACTGCATGTATTTTTATCACAAATTGTTGTCTTCTTTTATGTTTTGGCTATACACTTGAGTGCTTGATTTAAACTGCTTTTCCACTGAGTAAAATAAATATTTGGCCTATTTAAATGCATACGTTATTTTCCATGATATATAATAAATTGATAAATGATTATCATTACTTAACATATAACAGGAAAGTGTACTGCTTGTCACGTAGTTCAGTTTTCTACTGTTTTAAGTACATTATTATGCTTTACAAATTGTTTACTTCTTATCATTTTACTATATACATCGTGCAGACTACAGCGCAAATATATAATTCATTTCAGACTTTTATTTTCGGGGCAGTGAAATACACGCTTACCGAACATTTGACTACGAGAATGAAAGTGTCATATTTGGGAACATATCCGTATTTGATGGTCTTCACAGTGCTTATTCAGTCGTGCAAGTAAATATTGTCCCAGTCAATGAGTTTGCTCCAACTTTCGCAACAAAGATTTTGCCAGAGTATCGAGTCAGAGAAACGGACGCATTTCATCTGACAATTGAGGTATGGTGGTTTGATGAAATAAGTACTTATTCTTTTATAAACTGTCATAATACACATATGATATATTTAAGATAGATTAATAAGATTTAATCATTTACCAAAGTCTCTTTTTCAGGCTAACGACCAAGACAACGGAAAAGATGGGAACTTGGTGTATTCGGTGATTGCTCCACCCGAGTATGTTTAGCATCTTAGTCCTTCTATACAGTATTTTCTTTTTATCTACGTCCGTCTACATTTACTACAACGATAATAAAATTTATTATCCCCCGCCTATGAAATAGGGAGGGGGATATTGAAATGGCGTTGTCCGTCCGTCCGTCCTTCCGTCCGTCCGTCCTTCCGTCCGTCCGTCCTTCCGTCCTTCCGTCCGTCA
>Ga0224511_10002913_pt1 | contig 11944 bp, 6 predicted proteins | sample SF_May12_sed_USG_2_FD_169988 | JGI IMG/M metagenome (GOLD analysis project Ga0224511, IMG submission 169988) | Sediment microbial communities from San Francisco Bay, California, United States - SF_May12_sed_USGS_8_1 | ecosystem: Environmental > Aquatic > Marine > Sediment | place: USA... | reverse complement strand
GCTGAACCCCTGATCCTCGGATAAGACTCATTGATACCACAGTACCTGATATTTTGAATTGTCCGGTAATTTCATTTATGGGTCTCAACACGTTGTCATAATGTTATTCAATACCATTTCCGCTGTACCAGTTATTTTTGTGAACTCAGCGTTGACCTTGACGTTGATGCATGTACACGTCACGGTGACGCAACCGTACAGCCTGGTTGTGTTAGCGTTTGGCTTCTCAACAGATTCTCACGGCAGTTTCTATTAAATTTAATATAAATTGAAGAGATGTTCAAAGACAACAATGTACACATGTCAAGTTAAACGACAGGCTCAACATGTACCGTTATAATTTATCCTGATTGAAAGTTGTGGAACTATCCATTACATTATGAGATTGTCATATGAACTAAATATACACGAGAAATGATACCGGTACGAATTGTGCATACGTTAATACTTCATTCACAAAAAGGTAATTGTATGCAGAGCATGTGATGCTGTTATTAAACACAGAACTCGAAATACTTTCAAACAACAAAGGTGCGTGTAGGAAGTTTATTGTTTAGAAAGCAGATACAAAAAAGTCACACTCAATATTTATAGATCCATCAACACTCAAGTTCATTTGAATTTCTTTTAATAAAGTACAACATTGCCAAATGCTATGTTTAAACTTTTTAATACGATGTTTAATGTAATTTGGGTAGTACACTAGAATTTAAATCGACAAAAATAATGTGGCAAATGCAGGGGATTTCTTTATGTAATGTGTTAATACAATGATTAATAAATCAAATTTAAATAATAATAATTGAATTAGATTATGTTGAGTTAAATTCAGTATAAACGGGTTTTTGTGCGTGTAATACTTTGTGCACTTATCCTAGGTGTTACATAATCGCACATCTACAGAAAATATAATATGTTCTGACAAACAAACAAAAACATACACAACTAGAACTATTACGTAACTGTACCCAAAATGGCTCAAATGAAGTAATAAATTGCAGTACATATACTAAAATAATACAGAACAATGTACATTTTATTCGCTTCAATCATGCATGCATCATGTCAAAATGAGGAACATATCTTAAAAATGCAAAATACAAAAACTAGGAAAAGACACAATATTGGGTAAATATATTATAAATGATATTTATTGAAAAGCAGAAATGTTGTAAATGATCTAGAGTTATATGATTAACAGTTAAAATATTATGTGAAAGAGAGGCATAATATAGTCATATCTCGAGAAAGATATACAGTATAAATGTAATTGTCTACAGTCCCGATGCAATTGTTTTTCATACTTTACATTTAATTATAAAGTATTTCATGCTAGTCTTTTTCATTTTAAAAGTATAAGGGCTGTTATAGTAAAATAATTAAAATATATTTACGTTCATAAAAAGAACACAAACGTTTATGTATTGGTATTTTTCCCAATTTCAAGAAAACAAATGTTTTAAGATTAACATTCATTGGTTTTTAGGGGCTTTCCCTTTCATCAGTTTAATATTACTTACTACAGCTGTTGTTTAGTGCCTGTGTGGCGGCTGTAAAACGTTCCTTATTTAGTACATTTTAAGTGGATGAGTAAATGCCGGGAAGTATTTAAGCGTGCGAATATGCTGAACATAGAATTTCTAAAATGAATACAAAATAATAATATAACGAAGAAAAGTAGGACAAAATTATATTTATATAATTTATAATATATATAATCAAAAATTAAAATGAAAAAAAACACAAAAAACAGTACAAACGGTGCAAAATCAAAACAGTGTCTCTATGCGTTAGAGTGTTTGTAGCAGTAGCACACAATGAATAGGATTGGCAGCGATGTACGTTCAAGGATCATCATCAAGTGCCGCCCACAATTTCCGGAGTATGCTCACCCACTCAGAAAGTTCTTTAGTTTGAGTCGAGGCTTCCTTGATTGTAGTAGTCCGTAATTGCTTTCTTGTTTGCGTTCGGAGAGCCAGGCAACAACTCTTCATACTTTTCTGTTTGTATAATGAGGGAAATGTTTTCAAATGCATACGAAACTTGCTAACCATGCAGTTAACGTTCAATATTTCAATACATACTTGTATAATTATATATAAAATTTTAAGGAAATGGACACCCCATGTGTTGTACATGTAATTACCTTGCACATATTGTTTTAAGGACATAGATACGATTATATATTTCTATCAACTATTTATTAAATCTTTTAATATCAAGTGATATTTTATCGTAAGAAAGGATGAACTAATAACATAACACTGAAACATATTGCATTGTATAGAAGTACGCCAACAATTGTATTCACGATATGTACTATTGATTGCCAATAAAAATCGGTAATTGTTTACCCACATGTACAATGCCGACTTTATTCGTTATCTAAATAGTCTCGGAAGTTTAACAGATAGTGTCGTTATTTGAATCATTGCTCTCAACAAGCAAATCAGCAATCGTTTAGATCGACCACTAAAGCCCGGCATCCGAGGTAAAACGCTGAGAACCCTTTTAAGAATTCAGATTGAACTATCTCGCTTTATATGCAATTATTGGCATTAGCTTTTTAATCTAAACACTTACTTTGTATCTTCTACATAATTATAATTATATACAGGATCGTATATTTTCCCTTTAAAGTCACCAGAGCACGATTTGGGCATTAACATGGGAAAAAATCTTAAATATCCCTAGAAGTCTAAATAACTGCGTAATAGAGCATAAACAATAGGTACCATGTGCTTGTTTTGAAAGAAAATGTGCACAAACCAGGACATTTCCAATAAACTATTCATTATGAGGGGAAATCATTTTCTTGTCCACGGACACAAAAAGGATTTACCTCGTATAACATGCATTTTCATCTTTTTAAATATGTAGTTAAGAAATATTTTAATGTCAGCCATTTTACATCACATTTCTCTGCTAAGACATTTACCTAAATCATATTTTAAGATAAGTACTTTTCAACCCAATTTTCTGTGCTCTATCTTCTTTAAACACTTTAATTTTACAAATAACTGAGACCCGCTAGGGCCTTTCTTGTGTTTGGCTGACCGAAGTGATTCTCAAGTGCAGACCGCGTAAATGATATGTTACTACAATAGGACCGGTCGTAAAACTGATAGGTATCTGGTTTACCAGCTGCAGCCCCCATGGTATCAAAACAATTGAACCTAATGATGATTAAAGATACTAAAGACTACATCTGAAAAAGCCAAATATAGAAATAGTTCACTACGTATTTAGTAAATTTAATAAAAAATCACTTCTTTGTCAGGACTAGCATAATCAAGGTTGTGTTTCGGATTACACGACCGTAAAAATGACAGTGGCCCTTAAAGGGAGTCCACTGAGGTCTAGTCGTGTAACACACTTAAAAATATTTTTTGTTTGAAATTTTTGTTGTTACCAACGTATTTTGAGTTCACAACGCATTTTGTGTTACCTTTATCGATTTGGCAACTGGTTTTAAATTGGAATGCATATGTCGAACAGGGAATGGACAATTCCGCAACAGTATACAGTAATTTTAATCCAATTGATTAGGGTTATTTGGTCAAGTGACAATCTGAACTAGTAAATACAAAAGAAAGTATACTTTATGTTTAGGATTAATCTAATTACGCGGGCAATAGAATACTACAGAAACGGGATGAGCATGAAAATCTGCAGAACTATGCATAGCGTTACTAACGCTTTAACGTTATCAACAAATATAATACACGTTTTAAATTAAATGCAAACCGATACAATGCATATTAATGTACCACAAGATAGATTGGTATGCTAAACACATTTCCACAACAAGAAAAACAGGTTTTGAAAACTTTTCTTTTAAGTGTGTTAAACGACCAGACCTCTGTGTAATCCTTTTAATATTGTGTATGGCTTTTAGCTTTTTTTCCTTAATTCCGGTCCAAAACAAAGTATTTCCACAGACAAAACGGACCCTTTTTACCTTTCTGTTTGTTCAAGCGGTTACCCGAAACACACTATTTGTTGTTTGACTTTATGATCGCTTATCTACTAAAGATCTAGTATACCATGTTCCCTTAGTGATGTGTCAAGTTCCTGATATTTCGGACCGTCGTTCGCGGTTGTGTCCGGATCAGTTCGTTCTTCTTGGGGCTTACTGACTGGCGTTAGGTATTCAGTTGTCGCGGTGGCGCCCTCCACTATTTCTGCTACGTGGTGTCCATGGACCGGTGAAACAGTTACCGCGGTAGGTGGGTCGGCCATTGCGTACACTGTTACTTCTTTAAACATAAAGTGTTAACAAGTACATGAGACGGGTATATGCAGTTAAAACAGCTTTGAGGCATTTCATATATATTGTGTTCGACTTATAAATGTGTACGTGCATATATTTTGCACATGGCTTTGTGATCAAAATTCCATGTCTCTATATGGTGATTTTATCATAGAATGACTATTTGACCGCGAGCACTAGAAATTGTCAGTCTGAGTATGTGCACACGGTACGCATCTTCTGGTTATACTAAGATACAAGTATATAAGTATGTTTATGCTTTAATCATTATAATATGTAAACATATGGCACCCTCATTAGACACCTGCACTGTAATGTTTATTGATGTTTGATTTTATGTTTAAAGGCCAACCTTCTTCGTCAGGGATGACGTCGTAGACAACGACGTTTTCGTGGTACACAGTATCTCGTCTGACATCAACGGATGGTGTGGGTATTCTCTGCAGCTGTCTGTGAAAAACAAATAGCGCTTTACATGTGTTTTGTTTTCCTTTTCATGTATGTACAATCAGTAAAGTTTCATATATAAATGTTGAAACCACGTAATTATGTAAATGCGTGTGTATATGCTATTTATTAAATCTTTATATTTATCCTTGGTACAGTTCTTGTATGTTTATGTTTGCGTATGTGTGTAACTATGTGTGTGTTTGTTTGTGTTTGTACATGAGCGTGTTCACAATGCTCGGCACCAAAACACCTGACCTTCAACCCTGTAAAAAATTATGTGTTGTTTTCTAGTGTATTTCGAACATCATATCTACATATGATGTATATTATATACATATAATATTACATATTGCTTCTAGTTTCTGACGGTGTATGACATGATGTTCATTTAAAGCCATGCCAGCTTGATCAGACATTGTTCTTTAATAAAAGCTGATAAAATTACATGAAACAAATGTACAATGTAGCTGAAATACTAGGTGGTTGATCGAAAAAGGTGTTAAAAGAAGTAACATGTCATTGAAAGTTGGAAATTTGTTGTTGTGGTCTTTTATATTTCGGTATTTATTTTCCGTTTAACAATGTTTGTCCGTACACATAACCAGTTCCTCTTCACATAGTAAAGCTTATGACTAAGACTCAACCAGATGTAATAAGAATACTGACTCTCATGGAGAAAATCCAACTGGTCAAGTCACCACAAACTGTAAACCGTTTCCGTCCCACAGTATGTCATCTGTGACAAATTGGGCAGACAAACGTGGATACAAATCTTAAAGAAAAAAGAAAATTAACACATTCAATTCCTTAATACTGCAAAGTTCAACATTTATCAATTAGGAAATTGTACAATGTGTAAGCCTAGTGTCACACATACTTGGAAAAAAGTCATTTAAATATATGGTGATAAAGACACTTGCGTCATGGACAAAATCATTGTTTTGGAATAAAATTCCAGTTTTTTTGGCCATTTCGTAAAAAGGGAGACCAGAATTGTCTTTAACAATTTAAAACAGATGAACATTAGTATTTATATAATTATGTTGTTGAACCTAGGTGTGCATACACCAAATAAATTTAAAATCCACTTATTTTAAAGAATGTTGTGTTTAGTGTTGATGTTACATTTTTGTGCCGAGCACTGTGAACACGCTCACATGCGTGTGAGCGTGCGTGCGTTTCGGGCTTTAGTGTGCAGGCGGATGTGTAACAGTGTGTGTGTGTATGGTTGGTACGCCGCCTTGAACCAAACTTCTATTCAGTTAATAACCTTTTCTTTAATGCAAAACTGTTGTTAGAATTTCAAACTATTCTGGAAGTAAGAAATACATATTTGTTTTTCTGGAAACGTTAGTGACTTGCAATGCAATATAATTATGAACTTGACAGTTAAAAGCAGTCATTTGAACCGCAAAAAATGTAATATCGACACATGTTCATTTTGAACTTGAACATAACTCTAAGAACATTCTAAAATAAACTTGTTTTTGTGACTACTAATAAACGAGTGCACTACGTTAGGATATATATAGATCGTAAACATGTCACATTATTAAACGGAAATAAGTAATTATCTGGGAACGAATTTTGCGCTTGCATCTTATAAACAATATAGCTAAACTCGAACACTTTCTGTTTCACAAAAATGGATTTGTAATACAAATTGATGAGATGTTCAAAGACAAAATATTGAAAACAATGTAAACCACTCACGTGCACAAGCCCCATAAAATGGATCGCACGAGCAATCTTGTTACGTTTGAAAACATGCAGTGTATATTTCATCACTTGGGTCGGCGTTTTAAAATTTTTTTTTGTCAGTTTGCTTATTGTTTAGCTTGCGTACTAAAATAGGTATAATACGCATTCTGCATATATATATATCACGCATTATTAAAAATAATTACCATGCTGTCTTCTACGCTCGTCACAAATTTCCCCTATAAAGTCTTCTCTGCAGCCGTATAGACATTTGCCGTCGACATGAGAGCACACTGTTTCGTTCTTGATGGCAGGTAGGCAGTTTAAACTGCAAACTCTATGTTCGCATCTACTACCGACGAAGTCTTTAGTACAGCCTTTCGTACAATCGCCGGATGTTTGTTCACATTCGTTTAATAGACAGTTTGTGCTACATTCTTGACTACAAAAATTTCCATACACGGTTTTTGATTTACACTGTTTACAATGCCCTGTGGTTTTCACACAATCGCCATTACATCTGTTACTGCATGTGTAGTTGCAATAACTTCCCCAGAAACCCTTTCTACATCCTAGCTGACATAGACCAGATATCTGATCGCACGAATAAGCACAATTTGCGTTACATTGTGTGCATGTATTTCCCCAGTACCCTTCGTCACATGTGTTACATTTGTCTCTTGAAATACATGATTTACAATTTGCCAGGCACCTCTGATCGCACTCGACACCCCAATATCCATCTTTACATGGTGCACATGATCCGTAAGACAGATCACAGGTTCCACTATTGCAGCCTTCACTACAGTCAGCAGTACAAAACACATTCCAGAAACCGGGTTTACATCCTTGACCATCACACATGTTATAATAACACCGGTTATTAAAACAGTCACATATTTTGGAGACACATGTGCCCGCACAACACTCGCATGTATTGCAGTAGCATTCTCCTGAAACATAACTACATGATTAAGATAAATTCTACATATTTTACATTAACAAATCACACTACGTTTAATCAATATTATTTCGGTTTTAATGAAATCGGGTTTAAATAGTTTCATAAAGGTTAAGGATTGTCACCACTCGAATGAATATAGAATGCATCGAATGCATTTTAGGACTGAGCGATTGTGGATACCGATCACATTTACTTATTATTAACTTAGTTTAAACTTAATAGTATAGATAAGTAAACTGATAAAAACACACAAAAACAAATTTAATTCGTGAAATAATTTTGCAGTCGCCATTTTTCACCGAGGCAAGTGATTTTGAACACAGTAGTAAAGCTATAAAACCCATTTTTTAAACGTTGCGCATGGGAATAATAAACAAACAAAAGCCAATGCTGCGGGTCCAACTTTTCACATTTGGTTTTGTTTTACACATATTTTAACATTTATAATTTTATAATTATAGCTGGCTGATCCTGATAGTAAGGAATGTGGTAAACACAGCTTCAATGAATTTGAACTTTAAATGTCAGAGTAAATTATTAGTTTACATGTATAATTATGTATCATAAAAGAAAGAAATTAATGAAAAAAATGGAAACACAGCTGTCTGCAAAATACAATCTAAAATCAGAACTTTAATGTTAATGATTTTACTTCCTTAAATAACCTATACGTTATATTAATACGTACTATTTCAATATTATTTGATTATTTAACACACGCACACAAATGTGTTTATGCTTCTTGAAATGCCATCTGTGATATTATTTGATATCATAGTTATTGTTCTGTACAACCGTATCAACCATATTGCAAACTCAAAAAACGTTATGAACACTAAATATATGTATATGTAAAATAATTTGTTATAGTCAATTCATTTCAAGATTAAAATCTAAGACAAATAGATAACTAATATTTACAAATCAGCAGTACCTTGGTGTAAGGAACGCAGAACTGTGACAATAGATATCCACGACCCAAACTTTAGAACGAATTTCATCGTTATCATTTTCATGCTTATTTCACTATCGGATTCTGTCCGCTCACATATTTAGGAATGTTCAGAATAAAGTGTGCATATACGAAAGCTCTTTAACTTTAATGTCCTTTTCTAATATGTTAAGTGATTACAATTGTTCTTGCCGTAGTGAAAAGTGAATCCTTGAACGATATGTTAAACAGTGTTTAATCTTAAGTGTCATATTTACTCATACTTGGGAATTTCCGGGTCATTAACGATTAGATCGCTGTGCACCGTTTAACTTTACTTAAAAGCAATCTATTAATTACTTGTTTTGAATGACACACGTCTAAGCATTAACATAAATCATTAAAACATGTATTGTTGAGTTTTTCTGTGATAGCAGAAGTTCAACACAGAGACCCTCTGTTGACATTCCTAACCAACCGTATATGTTCCAGTGCATATGATACTTGAATTTATCAATCATATCAATTTTGTTGTTTTTATCATACACAATTCATTGTGTCCTTTTGTAAGGACTACACAATGATGACAATATGGGGAAGACATACCATCGCATTCATTTTATACTGACATACAAACCTTTGGCTTTGTATATGTATTTACGTTATACCATAATTTGATAAATTTAAATTACTTATAAAAACTAGGAAGAAAAAGGCTTATTTCTTTATTGAACATAAATGTATGTTGCAATTTACCGTCTTAAGGTTGTTTTATTTATTTATTTATTTATTTAATATTTATATAATTATGTTTCTATAATATTTGTTCTGTTATTATTTCTGTGTATGTGACAGTACAATGAACTATCTTGTATTTTCACTTTTACATACATGTCTCATCAATGGATAGTTCCACAAATGTTCAAGCTCCTCCACAAGCGGCATATTTTCTTTGATCTTGTGATAAGGCTTATCACAAACAGGAAGTATGCTTTCTTTTGTATTTTCTAGGTCAGATTGTCAGCTGACAATATAATACTAATCTATTGGATTAAAATTGACCATGTACAATTATAAATGATCATGATTGACAGTTGTGGAACTGTCCATTGAATTATATGTGTAGTGAAGACTTGATTTGCATATACATGTATGCATTCGTATTTGTTGCTCTCTTGATAAGAATGTATAATATTATATTTTAATCCATTGTCATACACAAACGATTATTTAGGGCAAACACAATGTCAACTGACAATCCATTCTAGACCTCAAACTGTCAGCACAACAATACTAGTGAATCTATCTTTTGTCGACTGTTTGTATTGATTCAAGTGAGTTATTTAAATTATATAGCGATTCAATATTTTGCACATATTTTACAAAATTAAAAACGAGAGAGACATCCATAAGTATAAGTTAAAAGCTTAATTAGCATGTACAAAACAATAGACATGCATTGAGTTGCTTGCAATTCAACACAGAAAGCATTTATTTTTGACCCGGAATTCCACAGCGTTGGTTTTTTGGTCGCTCTTTTGTTCATTAGTCTACGGCAAGTAGTGCCCTTGTGTACATGTATGCATTAAAATATAAACGAGTATACTCTTCTGATAATGTTGATACTCCACACATGCCTATTCATCTGATATTTATGAAATAAACTACAGATAAAATAAATTGACCTGAAATTTGAAGGCAGTGCTTGGATTGTATTGACCCATGTGTTGTTGTGTTTTTGCTCGAGTCTGTTTGCAGCCATTTGACAACAGCAATAATCGAAATATATATCGTGAGCCTAAACTACACATACATTGTAAATTGTAGTTTTATCATTTCAATTTGTATCAAACTTATATTGTAACTTATTGGTATCGACCCGGATCTACCACTGATTTTCATAATATGTTGTTTGATTAAAATGCTTTGTAATGTGCGATTTTTCTCATACCCGGATACAGGCATAGGTATTGTGAAACTGATTTCACAGAACATATTTCTGTCTTATTTGTTATCAAAGATATGACTAAATACAGTTTACAACATCTTTACCAAATTATATAAAATATAATTCGTGTAGTACGTGTAATGCTGACTGTTATAAATGAGATTTGCGATAAAGCTTATTATTTGTTTTCAAATCTCACTATTTTATAGTGCTTTTAAAGCATTTAAAGTATAGTTCTACGTATGCTAGTGTTTGCTGCTAAGTTAAAATAGATAGCGTAGCCTCTTGACAACCACAGCTCATATTACGAGTCCGTAAAAAGTCAACAACCTTGTTATCGGTATCAGGTCAAATTAACCGAAGTGACTTATATCACTGATAATCAACTGCAATTACCCCAGTCATAGTCACTGTTTCCACACCGTCATCTGTTTATCATTGATTTCGCGGTGGGTAAGGTCCTTGTGTAGTTTGTACATGCCTTCCAATTGTGTCTCTGGATATTAACAGGTATGCTATAAATTTAAATATATTGTATGTTTGTTTTACATTCATTTCTGTTTACAATTGACGTATCGATAATTCATTTGTCGGACCATCTGAAATGACGTTATGTCTGGCGAAATGCAGTGCATCATAACGTACCAGGTCATTTCGGCCAGTCAGAGGACTGAATATTTTGTGTATCGCTTATTACGGTCACTTGCAATGTTTGACGCCGCTTGCTTTCCCGCATAAGTCGGAGCATCGAACATAGTTTCAAGCGTTATATGGATACTATAATAAAGTCTATAGAATAAATAACTGTTTGTAGATCATTAAAATTGTGTCTGCGGTACAAAATAATCTGCAAGAAGTGTCAATTAATTGTTATTATCAGTATATCATTATTGTCATAGCAAATTAAACCACGTTATTAACGCGATCAACCAAATTTTGTGTTATGGAGATGTGATTTATTTCATAACACACTCACAAAAATTCTTTAACTTTATTCAGTAAGTGTGCTCAAGCAAATTTCCCAAAACATTTGTGTAAAATACAAACATGGAACATTTTTAGTTTGTCCGAAGTAAACAAAAGACACATGCATTTACTATTGCATTATTTGTGAACAATGAGAAAAAAAAATGTTAGTGTCTGATCGTTGCTATATAAAGCGTTGTTGGTCTCTAAGCTGTTGCCTGACAGCAACAATAGTTTGGACCGCAATGTCCGGACCTCCAAGAACAGCCAAGTGTGCCACCATAGCTGTAGGTTTTGAACGGTAGCGCTTCGTTGTTGTTTTTTCCAACATTAATAGCGTTAAAACAGGACGTCCTAAAACAGAGGTTATTTTATGTAAGTATACTTATGTAAGTATATTCCTTTTTTGTGTATTATCAAGGCTAATTAAACGTCATTATTTCCAACAATACTTCAGACACACATTGACATTATTACAGCTTTTAAAGTAACTGAAGTAAGGGAAAGATGTAGTTATTACGTCATTATATGTTGTAAGATATGTTCATACTTTGTTCTTTGGTTGCCAATGGCTGCGAGGATCTGGGCCTTGTAGGTTTTACAGATATCGGTGCACGTGGGAGGATTATTGGTACAGTCCCTGTAGACGGCAAACGCCCATTCAGAGCCCGTCACACGTGCAGCACAGTAGGACTGGGCTAGAGCGTCGAA